>Ga0207699_10000080_pt1 | contig 72706 bp, 53 predicted proteins | sample LARL51metaG_FD_184344 | JGI IMG/M metagenome (GOLD analysis project Ga0207699, IMG submission 184344) | Corn, switchgrass and miscanthus rhizosphere microbial communities from Kellogg Biological Station, Michigan, USA - LAR L5-1 metaG... | ecosystem: Host-associated > Plants > Roots >...
GGGGAACCTCCCTGCCTCGGCCGCGCCCCTCGTCTCCACCGCCGCAGGGGTGTGCCTCGCCCCCCTCCAAGGCGGACCCCTCGTCCATCCCCCGTCCAAGGCCAACCCCTCGCCCCATCCCAGCCCACCAGGGAGCCACCCCGGGCCGTGATAGCCTGCGGCTGGTACTCATCCTGCATAGGTCGCTGGTGCTGTTGCAGATGGAATGGAAGTGACGAACATGAGCGGATGTTCCGGCTGTGCGTTCAAGGGGATGTCGACGGCGGTGGAAGACACCTACGTCGGTGTGCGCTTCCGCGAGGAGACCAACGTGACGCTGTGTGCAACGGGCGGCAAGATTTACGCCGTTGCCGACCCGGTGGTGGTCGAGCTCGAGTCGGGGCCGGCCTTCGGGCGGGTGGAGCGCTCGCCGATGCCGGTCTTCAAGCCGTGCCAGAAGTCGAGCGCCCGGCCGATCCTGCGGCGGGCGGACGATGCCGATACGGCGGCCCACGAGCGCCAGCGGCAGAGCGAGATGACTGCCAAGCTCTTCGCCCAGGAGCGTTCGCGCTCGCTCGGCCTGGACATGAAGGTGTCGCTGGTCGAGTTCTCGCTCTCCGGCAAGAAGGCGACCTTCTACTTCACCTCCGAGGGGCGGGTGGACTTCCGCCAGCTGGTTCGCGACCTGTCGAGCCGCTTCTCGGCGCGGGTCAAGATGGTGCAGGTCGGCGCCCGCGACGAGGCCGGCCTGGTCGGCGGCATCGGCATCTGCGGCCGCACCTTGTGCTGCTCGACCTGGCTCAAGGACTTCCGGCCGATCTCGATCCAGATGGCCAAGCGCCAGAACCTCTCGCTGAACCCGTCGAAGATCTCCGGCCAGTGCGGCAGGCTGCTGTGCTGCCTGGCCTACGAAGACGATCAGTACAAGACCAAGAACCCGGAGGACCGGCAGCCGTCGTCGCTGCCGCAGATCCCGCCGCTGCCGTCCCTGCCGTCACTGCCGCCAGATATTGCATGAGCATGAGACCGAAAGCCGACATGGCCAACCGCAAGCTGATCCGTCCGGACATGAACGAGCTCAAGAACTCGCTGCCGTCGCGCAGCGTGCGCCGCAAGCAGACGCCCCCCGAGCAGACCAATGCCGAGGAGTTCTACTACCTCAAGCAGATGGCGGCGAAGACGCCGATGGTGCTGATCCTCGACGACGGGGAGGAGCTGCGCGGCTGGATCGAGTGGTACGACAAGGGCGCGCTCAAGCTCAACCGGCACTCCGGGCCGAACCTGCTCATCCAGAAGCACACCATCCGCTACATGTTCAAGGAAGAGGAGCTCAAGCGCCGGCCGCGCCGCAGCGGCGAGCCCCCTTCGGAGCCCTGACCGTGAACGACGCGCCGGGAGCCTCCCGGCGCCGGCCATCCACCCGCCCGCCGCGGCCGCCGCGATTGGCGCTGACCCAGGGCGATCCCGCCGGCATCGGCCCGGAGATCCTGCTCCGCCTGCTGGCCATGGAGCCGGCCGCCGGCGGCGCCGAGCCCGCGCGGCCCTGGCAATCGCTGCTGGTGGCCGAGCGGGCGGCGCTCGACGCGCTGCGGGCCTCGCTGCCCGGCGCGCCATGGGAGCGGCTGCGCTACCTGCCTGGCATGCCGGGGGCCGCCGAGCTCGACGCGATGGCCGCCGCGGGCGGCGACGCCGTGCCGGTGCCGGTGCTCGACCCGGTGGCGACCCGCCGCACCGTGACGCCGGGCAGCTCGGGGCCGGCGGACGCCGCCGGCGCCATGGCCGCGCTGGATGCCGGCATCGCGCTGGTGCGCCAGGGGGTCGCGGACGCGCTGGTCACCGCGCCGGTCTCCAAGGAGTCGATCGCCCGCCATCTCCTGCCGGCTTTCCGCGGCCATACCGACTACCTGGCGGCGGCCTGCGGTCTCGAGCGCTACGGCCGCGACTACCTGATGGCGTTCCTGGCGCCCGACCTGCAGGTGGCGCTGCTGACGGTCCACCTGCCGCTGGCGCAGGCGCTGCGGGAGGCGCTCGAGCCGCGGGCGCTCGACGAGGCGCTCGCCTGCCTGGATCGCCACGCCGGCGGCCGGATCGCGCTCGCCGGGCTCAACCCGCATGCCGGCGAGGGGGGGCTGCTCGGCGGCGAGGACCAGGCGGTGCTGGCGCCGGCGGTCGAGCGGGCGCGCCGTGGCGGCCTTGACGTCCACGGGCCGGAGAGCGCCGACTCGCTCTTCGCGCGCGCCCGGCGGGGCGAGTTCGACTGGGTGCTGGCCCTGTACCACGACCAGGGGCTGATCGCGGTCAAGACCGCCGCTTTCGGGCTGGCCACCAACTGGACCCTGGGCCTTCCCTTCCTGCGCACCTCGGTCGACCACGGCACGGCCTTCTCCCTGGCCGGGCGCGGCCTGGCCGACGCGCGGCCGCTCGCCGCGGTGGTGGAGACCACCCTCGCGCTGGCCGCCGGGGAGCTGCCACGCAGGCACGCGTCGTAGCGCTTAGGAGCTCCTTCCCGCGGGAAAAGTCTCCCTGGCTCCCTTTGGGCGAGGCACCCGAAGTCATGGGTCGGTTCGGTTCCCCATGGGACCCCTCGCCCAAAGGGAGCCAGGGAGACTTTTCCCGCGGCAAGGAGCTCCTGGCGCTACGACGCGCCGCGGCCGGAGAGCACGGCGGGGATGGTCTTGAGCAGGATCTTGAAGTCGAGCATCGGCGACCAGGAGTCGATGTACTCGAGGTCGAGCTGCATCCAGCGGTCGAAGTCGATCTGGTTCCTGCCGCTTACTTGCCACAGGCAGGTCAGGCCCGGCTTCATCGACAGCCGGCGGCGCTGCCAGCGCTGGTAACGGGCCACCTCCTCGGGGATGGGGGGGCGCGGCCCGACCAGGCTCATGTCGCCGCGCACCACGTTCCACAGCTGCGGCAGCTCGTCGAGGCTGAAGCGGCGCAGGATGCGGCCGATCCAGGTCACGCGCGGGTCGCTCCTGAGCTTGAAGACCGGCCCGTTCATCTCGTTGAGGTGCTCGAGATTGCGGCGCCGCTCCTCGGCGTCCTCGACCATGGTCCGGAACTTGTACAGGGTGAAGATGCGCCCGTTCAACCCGCAGCGGGTCTGGCGGAAGAGCACGCCGCCCTGCGAGGTGATCTTGATCAGGGTGGCGATGGCCGCCACCACCGGCAGCCCGATCAGCAGCAGCAGCGACGACAGCGCCACGTCCATCAGCCGCTTGGCCATCAGCGGCAGCTGGCTGGTCGGCCCGGTGGCGAACGACAGCAGCGGGATGCCGTCGAGATCCTCGAGCTCGACCCGCGCCTGGGTGTGCGGGAACAGGTTGACGGCGAAGCGGGTGCGGATGCCCTGCTCCTGGAGGCTCAGGAAGAGGTCCTCCAGGCGGTCGAGATCGCGGCGGCTGACCGCGAAGATCACGTCGTCGACGACGTTGCTCTCGATGATGCGGGTGATGTGCTTGAGCTCGCCGAGGATCGGATAGCGGCTGGGCCAGGGGTCCGCCGGCGCGTGGCCGTTGACGATGAAGCCGAGGATGCGGTAGCCCCAGAAGCGGTGGCCGTGGATCGAGTCGGCGATCTTGAGCGCCGCCGGGTTGGTGCCGACGATGAGCACGGTGCGGTAGTTGAAGCCGCGCGAGCGCACGTAGCGCGAGCTGATGCGCAGGAAGAGCTTCTCGGCGAGCAGGAGAAGCGACGCGAAGATGCCGAAGAGCAGCACCCAGGCGCGGCTGATCTGATCGTTGCCGAGCAGCCGGACGTCGATGCGCAGGAGATAGAGGGCAAGGGTGAACAGGATCGTGCCGCTGGCGCAGACCCGCAGCACCGCCCACGACTCGTCGAGCAGCGGCACGGTGCGGTGGGAGCGGTACCGCCCCGAGAGCAGCAGCAGCACGCCCCAGATCGCCAGCGCCAGGGGCAGCAGCGGCAGGTACGCGGTCAGCGGGTAGAGACGGGCGGGAAACGCCTGCGGCACGAGGCGCGGCAGGACCCAGCTACGAAGGGAGAACGCCAGCAGGAAGGCGGCCGCGACGAGCGCCAGGTCGACCAGAAAGATTGAAGCCGCAAGAATGCGGGCTCGTTCTTTCAGCATGGATGCGGTTTCAGTCCTTGCCTCGCCATCGGTAGAACAGCTTGGTTATTGTAACGTGGCAGAGGCTCGCACCGTCTATTGCCGGGGGGACGACAGCAGGTCGGGTGCCTCTGCCTCCCTTTGTGCGAGGGGTGCAGAGGGCGGCGACGGGGATGGGCCGAGGACCCCTCGCCCAAAGGGAGGCAGAGGAGCCTGACCCACTGCCGAGGGAACGACGCGGGACATGGCAGTCATGTCGTGGAACCCGCACGGGCCGCCCTTCTTGCGGCCGGCCTTCACCGTCCGGCAGCCAGCGCCCTGAGCAGCTCCGCGTACTGGTCCGCCACCCGCTCCCAGGAGTAGCGCCGGGCGGCGCGCCGGGCTGCCACGCGGCCGGCCAGCCAGGCGCGGCGCGGCCGCCGCCGCACCTGCTCGAGGCGCGCCGCCAGGGTGGCGGGATCGGCCGCCCGGAAGTAGAGGCCGGCCGGGCCCGCCACCTCGCGGTTCTCGGGCGTGTCGTTGACCACCACACAGTTGCCGTACCCCATGGCTTCGACCAGCGCCGGGTGGGTGCCGCCGACCTCGGTGGCATGGATGTAGGCGAAGGCGTTGGCCAGCAGCTCGCGGTACTCCTCGCCATAGATCGGTCCGGGGAACAGGATGCGCGGATCGGCGCCGCGGGTGAAGCCGGCGATGAAGGAGCCGGCATAGGGCGCCCCGCCCACCATCACCAGCGGCAGGTCGCCGCCCACCGCCCGGTAGGCCGCCGCCACCTGGTGCGGGTTGTTCTCGGGCTCGAAGCGGCTGACGTAGAGAAAGTAACGGCGCTCGGCGAGCCCCAGGCGGGCGAGGGCGCCGGCGGCGGGCGGCCGCGGATCGACGCCGTAGGCGATCGCCGTGGAGTCGGCGCCGTAGAGCTCGAGGTAGTGGCGGCGGATGACCTCGGCATCGGTGATCAGGGCGTCGGGCAGGATGCACGCGAGGCGCTCCGAGAGCGCGTAGACGGCGCGCCCCAGGGGGCCCCACTTGCGGCGCCGCCGCTCGATGCCGTCGACGTGCAGGGCGGTGGGGATGCCGCCGGCGGCGAGCAGGGGGAGGAACAGGGCGTTGGCCGAGTTGACCAGCAGCGCGGCGTCGAAGCCGCGGGCGCCGGCGTGGAGGCAGGCGAGGAGGGTGTGGACGGGAGTGTCGAGATGCTTGGTGCGCAGCGTCGGCAGCACCACCAGCTCGACCCCGCGGTAGTCGCGGAGGCGCGGCGGTGTCGAGTGGGAGCGGCAGTAGACGGTCACCCGGAAGCCGCGCGCCAGCAGCCTCACCGAGAGCTCCTCCATCAGCGTCTCGTAGCCGCCGTAGCGGGCCGGGATGCCGCGGCTGCCGATCAGCGCCACCGCGGGACCGCTCACAGCGGCGCTCCCGGGCGCCCGAACCAGGCGTCCAGCTCGGCCGCCGGGCGTGTGCGGCGGCGCTGGATGGTCCGGCGGCGGGCGAGCAGCTCGGCGCGGTGGCGCAGCAGCCAGCCGTAGGCGCCGAGCGACGAGCGCTCGCGCAGCAGCACCCAGGCGAGCGCGCCGAGGTCGCGGCCGAGGGTGGGCAGCAGGGTGCGCGCGAGGTTGCGCCCGGTCTGGTGGTAGACGCGCAGCAGGTAGCGGTTCTTGAGCGAGTGGAGATTGACGCCGGGAGGCATCGCGGCGCGCCGCTCGGGCAGGTTGAAGCGCCGGTGCTCGGCCACGGCGGCGGGCTCGTAGAGGATCTCCCAGCCGCGCTCGCGCAGGCGGAAGCAGAGCTCGGCGTCCTCGCGGAAGGAGTGGAACCGGGGGTCGAAGATCTCGCCGTCGACGGCCGCGTCGAGCAGCGCTTCGCGGCGGAAGAGCGAGGCGGCGCCGGTGGCGCCGAAGACCCGCTCCGGGAGAGCCCACTGGCCGCGGTCGGGCTCGCCCGAGCCGCGGTCGAGGTGCCTCCAGGCTGTGGTGAGCCGCATGCCGCAGGCGTCGAGCAGGCGCGGCCCGTTCGCCACAGCCGCCGCGGGGCGCACCAGCCGTCCGGTCACCGCCGCGACCCGCAGCGCTGGATGGGCCACCATGCGTGCGAGCAGGCGGTCGAGATAGTCGGGCCGCGGGCGGGCGTCGGCATTGAGGGTGAGGACATAGGGCGCCCGGGTGGCCGCGATGGCGGCGTTCATGCCGGCGGCGAAGCCAACGTTGGCGGCATGTCCGGCGGCGGCCAGGGGAATCCCGGGAGGCGCCGTCCGCCGCGCTTCCTCGAGGCTGCCGTCCTGGCTGCCGGAGTCGACGAGCGCGATCTCGGCCGGCGGCGGGCGCAGGGCGCCGATCGCCGCCATGCAGCCCGCCAGGTCCGCCGCCGAGTCGTGGGTGACCAGGCAGACGGCCACCTCAGAGGGCACGATGGCTCCCTGGGGGAGGGTCGCCTGGGGCGTCTTGGCGGATGGGCGCTTCGAGGCCGATTGGGGCGCCGGGGCCGAAGGGCGCTCCGGAGTCAACTGACGCTTCGAGGCCGATTGGCGCTCCGGGGTCGCCGCCGAGCTGATCGTGCGCCAGCCGGTGCGGGAGACGCCAGCCGGAGAGGGCGCCGGCGATGGCCAGCAGCAGGCCGGCCGCGGCCTCGCGGCGGGAGGCGGCCCGGCGCGGGCGCCGCAGCGGCACGAGCGGCAGGCGGATCGCCAGGCCGGCAATCAGGCTGGCGCGCGCCGCGAGGGCCCAGGCGGCGCCGTGATGCTTGGCCAGGTAGCGCTCGAGGTTGCGGTAGTAGATCCAGAGGAACGGGCCGTAGCCCAGGCGCGGGACGGTGCTGCCCAGGGCATGGCGGAAGCGCGCCGCCGGCCAGTAGAGGAGCACGCCGCCGAGCTGCCGCAGCCGGCGCGCCAGGTCGACGTCCTCGAACCACGCCGGGTAGAACCGCTCGTCGAGGCCGCCGGCGGCAGCGAGCGCCTGCCGGCGCAGCGCGAGCGCCGCCGCCGCCGGCTGCTCGACCGCCGTGCCCGGCGGCGGCTCCGCGGCGAGCGAGGCGCCGTCGCCGGCGGCGGTCGGCCAGGGCAGCGTCTGCCGCAGGATGCTCCAGGCCGAGGGCAGGCGGCGCAGCTGCCAGGCGAATTGCGGCCGCTGGTCCGCGCCGGCCAGCCGGGGGGCCAGGCCGGCGGCTTCCGGATGCGCGGCGAAGCCCTCGAGCAGGCGCTCGAGCGCCCCGCTCTCGGGTACGACGTCGGGGTTGAGCAGCAGCAGCAGCGGCGCCCGGCTGGCGGCCACCCCAAGGTTGACGCCGCCGGCAAAGCCGAGATTGCGTCCCGGCCGCAGCAGCCGCACCGGCGGCGCGGCGGCGGATTCCTCCTCCGGCGCCGGTGTCAAGGCCGGAGCCGAGCCGCTGTTGTCCACCACCACCAGCTCGAAGCGCGGGTCGTCGCGAGGCCAGGCGGCGGCCAGAGCGGCGAGCCGGGCCTCGTCGCGCCAGTGCACCACGATGCCCGCCAGCGCCGGCAGCGGCGCCGGCAGGGGTTCCGCCAGGGGCCGCGTCGGAGCCGAGGCCGGTGGCGGCGGCGACGGCGGGCTGATGGAGGCGGGGGCGGTCATCGCCCCAGAGGTTACCGGAAGAATGGTCCCGTCGCCGCGCTTCCTCCCGTCACTCCTCGACGAGCTTGCGCAGCCGGCCGAGAGCCGCGTCCCATCCTTCCGAGATCAGCTCGAGGTAGCGCCGTGCCTCTTCGAGACGCCGCGGCTCCAGCTGCCAGACGCTCTCGCGCCCGTGCCGCGCGCCGCGCACGAGCCCCGCTGCCGCCATCACCCGCAGGTGCTTGCTGATCGCCTGCCGGGTGACGTCGGAGCTCGCGGTGAGCTTGGTGATGGACAGCGGCCCGTCCCGGCACAGGCGGGAGACGAGGTGCAGGCGCGTGGCGTCGCCCAGGGCGGCAAAGAGGGGGGCGCTGCCCTCCAGCCGCGGAGGCTCGGCGGAGCCGAGCGAGCGGAGCGACCCGAGCGCCCTAAGCGGCTTGGGCAAGGTACTTCTCGATCAGCTTCATCTGCATGCCCCAACCCTGCTCGTTCGCCTCGAGCGCCTCTGCCCGGCGCTCCAATGGGATGCGGTCGAAGCCGGACTCGGTGACGGTGAGCATGACGCCGTCCGCCACCTCCTCGAGGGTGAAGACGATGAGCGTCGTGGGCTCGGCCGAGTAGTCGACGCCTTCCTCGACGGCATAGGGATGCCAGCGGAAGGAGAACAGCCGCTCGGGCTCCAGCCGCTCGACGGTAATCTCGAACGGCTTGCCCTCGTACGGCTGCTGGGCCTGCGCGACCTCGGCATCGACTCCGGTGGGGACGATCACCCCGTGCAGGCGCGCTCCCGGCGTGAACGGGCCGTCGAACCTGGCGCCGAACCAGGTCCCGAACTCCGCGGCATCCGTCAGCGCACGCCAGATCCGCTGGCGCGGCGCCCGCAGCAGGATCTTCTTTTCGATGCGGTCCACGGTCTCGATGCGGTCTGTACGCATATGCAACCTCCTAGTTGCATATTAGCTTGGCCCTGGAGAGAAAGGCAAGCGCCGCGGGCGGTTGCTCACGGCCGCGGTTGGATCGGCCAGCGGCTCAGCCGGGCCACCTCGGCCGGCGCGGGCACCGGGGCGCCGATGCGGGCGAACGCCGGCAGGTGGCGCAGCGCGCGCCCCCATCCGGCCGCCATGCCCGTGAGCCTTCCGCGGCGGGCGCCCTGGGAGCCCGGTGCGGCGCCGCTCTCGCCGGGCAGGCCCCGGCTGTCGCGCCGGCCGAGAGCGCGGACCAGGGCGGCCGGCCCGGCCAGGTCGAGGAGATCGCGCAGCAGCATCAGCGGCAGGCGCGGCCAGAGCCCGCGGCCGAGCAGGCGGGCCGCCGCCAGGTAGCGGTTGCCGTAGATCAGCCGCCAGCGCTCGCGGCCCGCCGTCCCCGTGCGCCCCGAGGCGGAGCCGGCGTGGCGCGCGCGAGCGGCTGGCGCCAGCAGGGCGTGGAAGCCAGCGGCGCGGAGGCGGCCGGCGAGCTCGGCGTCCTCGTAATACGAGACCAGGCGTGGGTCGAAGACCTGGCCGCCAAGCGCCACCTGCTCGATAGCGGTTCGCCGGAACAGCGCGGCGGTCGCCGACACGCCGAAGATTTCAGCCACCGCGATGGTGCTGGCAGATGCCGGGCCGGGTGCCAGGTCGAGGGTGACGGGCTGCCGTGGCGCCAGTCTCGAGGCTGCCGGTGGCACTTTCGCCATGCTCGAAGCAGCGGGCGGCATCGCCGCCTGGACGGAAGCGGCGGGCAAGGCCGGCGCCTGATCCTCTCCGGTGAGCGGCGGCAACGGCTCGCCATGGCCGATCTGTATCGCCTGCCACCAGCGGTTCCATCCAAGGCCACAGCCGTCGATCCGCTCGGGCCCGTCCGCGCCCCGTTCGCCCGGCTGCCCGCCGGCTCCGCCCGGCTGCCCGCCGGCTCCGCCGGGCTCCGTTTCAGCTGGTCCACCGAGGATGTTGATCCCCTGGGCGGCGGCCGCGCGGGGGTCGGCGCGCAGGGCGGCGGTGAGCGCGGCGAGCCACCCGGGGGCCACCACGGCGTCGTCGTTGACGGTGGCCAGCAGCTCGCCGCGCGCGGCGGCGAGGCCGAGGTTGGTGCCTCCCGCGAAGCCCAGGTTGCGTTCCGGCCGCAGCACGCGGTCGGCGAGCCCCGGCGGCAGCGCCAGCGGCTGCGGCGCCTGGTCCACCACCAGGATCTCGAGCGAGCCCGCGTCGGCCTGCCGCCGCAAGGCCTGCAGGCAGGCGGCGAGCCAGGGGCTGCGGCCGACGGTCGGCACCACCGCCGTGACCTCGGGCGCCGCCGGCAGGCCGCGGTCCGTCATTCCCAGGCGAGCTCGATGCGGTCGAGCACCGCTCCGTTGAGGTCCCCGGGGGGATGCGGGCCGTGGGCGGTGAGCACCAGCGGCGCTCCCGGCGGCCAGTCGAAGGGTCCCAGGGCGAGATCCTCCCACGCACGCTCGCGCACCGGCGTCCAGACCGCCAGCAGGCGGTCGCCGGCGGCGATGTCGACCGCGAACGGCACCGGCTGATTGCGGATGAGCTCGGCCGCGAGCGTCAACCGCACCCGGCGGCCGCCAGGGACGACCGGTGCCCGCACCTGGTCGCCGACCCGGAGGACCCAGCCGCCCCGATAGAGAGTGCGCTCGATCACCCAGCGGTCAGGATACAGGTGGCCGCCGAGCTTGATCACCTGCGGGTCCTCGAGCTCGATCACCCGGGTCGGGACGCGGGCGGCCGCGATCGGCAAGGCGGCGGCGGCGGCGAGCGCCGCGGCGATCCCGAGCAGCGCGGCTCCCGGACCGGCGGTCCAGGCCCGGACCCTCGGTCGGGCGCCGCCCGCACCGGCTGGAAGAACCGGCAGTGACGGCGGCGCCCCCGGCGCGGGCGATGGTCCCGTCGTCGCCGGAGCCCCATGCCGCGCCGGGGAACGCCGCCGCCAGGGCAGCCACCAGGCGCCCAGCGCCAGGGCGAACGACAGCGGCGGCCAGATCCAATTGGCGGCGCGTGGCCGCGCGAAGCTCGGGAAGAACCGCGCCAGGTCGGCGCCCAGGCGGGAGCCGAGGTGGTCGAGGACGTAGGTGCGCCCGTCGGCAAGGTTGTAGGTCCAGCCCGGCACGATCACCCAGATCACGGTCAACGCCAGGGTCACGGCGCCCAACCCGGCGATCAGCGCCCGGGCCCCCGGGCGGTGGCGGCCGGCGAGCAGCGGCGCCAGGCCGATGCCGAGGAGGGGCAGGGCGATGAGCGCATAGCGAAACGGCGGCGACCAGCCGCCGTACCACTCGCCGCGCGGCGTCACCGCCATCAGGTAGGGCAGGATGAGGACCGCGAGGTGCAGGGGCAGCGCCGAGCGGCGGGCCAGCAGGAGCGCCAGCGCCGGCAGCAGCAGCAGCCAGATCGGCGCGTACCCGAAGAGGCCGAAAGCGCAGTCGTAGAACAGTCCCAGGCCGCCGCCGAGATAGTCCATCGGCGTGTGGCGGTAGGGATCGATCTCCTGCCAGCTGTGGATCTTGAGCGGGTTCGAGTACATCCGCTGGTTGTACAGCAGGATGCCGCCGACGAGCGCCAGCAGCAGCGCGCCGAGCGCCAGCGCATGCCGGCGCAGCCCCGGCCGCCGCCCGGCCTGCCAGGCGGCGAGCGCCACCAGCGGCGCCGCGATCAGGATGAAGCGGATCTTGAGCAGCGGCAGCAGCAGCGTCGGCACGGCGATGGCGAGCCACGTGCGCCGGAGCGGGTGCGCGGGATCCGCCGGCTGCAGGTCGAGGATCCGGTCGAGTGCCGCCATCGCCAGCAGCGCCGCGGGCACCTCGACCCAGATCTGGTAGGAGTACAAGAGGAGCGGCGGCGCGAGCGCCACCCAGGCCCAGGCGATCAGCGCCTCTCCGGGCCGGTCCGCGGCATAGTGCCGGCCGAGGCGCAGCGTCAGCCAGGCCAGTGCGGCGGTCAGCAGGGCCATGGTCAGCTGGGCGCCGGTCTTGCCGGCCAGCCGGTAGGCGGGTGCGAGCACCAGCGGCAGGAGCGCGTTGTGCCGGGAGTACTTCTCGCCATGGGGCCCCGATGGATCGCCCGGTTGCGGCGCGATCGGGCGGTCCATGAAATGGCGCCAGTCGCCGGCGGCGTAGTTGTTCGCCAGGTCGGTGTCGCCGTCGTAGGCCAGGCTGTGGGCGAGCAGCAGGTTGTAGGGCTCGTCGCCGTCCGGCTGGCGCTGGCCCGCCGACCACGGCAGGATGGCGAGATAGACGGTGAGCGGCAGCCAGAAGAACAGCGCCGAAGGGCGGCGCCCGAGACGCCGGCCGAGCAGCGGCCGCAGTGCCGGCAGCTGGCGCGCCAGGCGATGAGCAAGCAGCAGCAGCAGGCCCGCGGCCAGCAACTCGCTGGCGTGCCCCAGCCCCAGCGCCGGCCGCGCGAAGACCGCCGCGAGCAGCAGCCCGAGCGCGGCAAGCTCGCCGGCGCTGCCTGCGCGGGACAGGCCGTGCGCGCCCTGGCGCACGGCCCAGCGATGGATGCCGTGGAGGGCGGCCAGGACGACGGGCAGCAGCGTCAGCGTTCCCGCCAGCGGGTCGCCAGGCGGCTGGGGCAGATATCGCGCCCAGGCCCATGAAGCGAGGAGCGCGCCGGCGAGAAGAGCGAGCGGCAGCGCCATCGAGACGGCCGGCGCCGTGGCCGCAGGCGGCCCGATGCCTGAGGAGGGGCTCGCACCGGCGGGGAGCTCGGCGCCGGCCGGAGAGCCCGCTCCCGCTCCGTCACCGGCCGTCCGGATCGGGCCGATTGGCTCGCGCGGCGCGCCGTCCATCATGGCTCGAGCTCCACCTGGTAGATGGCGAGACCGGTATCGAGCGGCAGGCCGGCGGCGAGATCGACCTCGAGGCGGGCGAAGCTGCCGGCGCGCGGCAGCGGCAGCCTGGCGCGGTAGCGCTGGCCGAAGAAGCCGCCTGCCACCCATGCCAGCCAGGGACGCGGCGCCCGCGCCGCCGCAGCCACGTCAGGCCGCCGCGCCGCCCACTCCCCGGTGTCGGCGCCGGCGCAGAGCTGGAGCTCCACCGGGGGAGTGCCGGTGCCGAGCAGCCGCACGCGCGCGACCGGCGTGCCGCCGCCCAGCTCGGCGGCATGGATCAGGCTGGTCTGAAGCACCAGTTCGCGCGATCGCTCCGGCCCGAGGTCGAGATGCCAGGACGGATGGTCGCGATCGAGCAGCACCGCGTAGCCGCCGGGAAGCAGGGCCATGCCGGGCGCCGCCAGCTGCGGCCCGACGAGGGCGGCGAACAGCACGGCGCCGGCCACCATCGCGGCGAGTCGCGCGGCGCGCGCCGATGCCTGCGCCTTGGCCGGCTGGCGCGCCACCGAAGATGGAGCGGGCGTCGCGAGGATCGAGCGCTCCGAACCCGGTGCCGCCGTCACCTCGGCGCCGGTGCGCCGCACTGGTCTCGCCGTCGCCGAGCGCCGCTGGGCAAGCGCGACGGCGCCGGCCACCAGCAGGGCCGCGCCGCCGATCGCCGCCGCCAGCAGCGGTCCGACGCCCCTGCCGAGCAGGGCCAGCGCCTCGCCTGGAGGGTCCTGGCGCAGCCAGGGATAGGACGCGAGCAACGAACTGCCGACGAGGACGGCAGCGCTCCACACCGCGGCGAGCCCGGCCGCGGTGCCGGCGGCCGGCAGCGCCAGCGCCGCGAGCGCGACCGGCGCCGCCAGCGCCGAGCGGTCGGGCAGCCATGGCGTCGCGAAGGCGAGCAGCGCCGCGGCGGCCAGCAAGGCGCGCGAGCGCGGCTGGCGGGCGGCAATCAAAGCGGCAATCAAAGCAGCTGGAACCAGCATGACCAGCCAGGCGATGCCGGCCGCTCCCTCGCGCCAGGAGGCATGCGCGGCGAGCGCGCCGGGCAGCCCGAAGCCCGCCAGCGCCGCGCCTCGCGCCAGTGCGGCCAGCGGCAACGCCACCGCGGCCGCGAGGCCTGGACGCCAGAGCGCCAGCCCGGCGAGCGCCGCGGCCCAGCCAGCCCACGGTTGCCAGGCGAGTGGAAGCAGCAGCGCGGCCACGGCGGCCGCCAGGCGAGCGCGGTCCGGCCAGGAGCGCCCGCGGCCCAGCTCGGCCAGGCTGTCGCCGCAGGCCAGCGCCACCAGGGCGAGAGTGGTCGCCACCGTCCAGCCGGGAGCCAGCACCGCCGCCGCCACGGCAGCGGCAAGTGCGGGCACCATGCCGCGGCGGCGCCAGAGCAGCGCCAGGGCGGCGCCGGCGGCGACCGGCAAGACGAGAAGCGCGACCCAGGGCCGCAGCGCCCGTCCCGGCGCGAACAGCAGCTCGCCGCGCAGCAGCACCTGGCATCCGAAGCACAGCGCGACAGCCGCCGCGAGCCGCGCGCGTCCAGCGCTCGCGCCGTCCTCCGCGGCGGCGGCCATGCGTCGCAGGCGCCGTCCGGCGGCGACCGCGAGGGTGGCGATCAGCAGCGCCATCACCGCTGCCCCGCGTCCCGGGCCGGCCGGCAGCGCCCACACCGCTGCCGCCGCCAGCACCCCCCCCAGCCCCAGCTCGGCCGCCGGCGGCGGCGCCAGCGCCGCCACCGCCACCAGCACCGCCGCCGCCAGCCTTCCGAGATAGGCGCCCTCGGCGGCCGCCGCCGGATCGACCTCGTGAGCCGCGAAGCAGCCGATCGCCGCCAGCGTCGCGGGCGGCAGCGCCCACCGGGCCAGCCTGCGTGTCAGGAGATGGGATCTCACGCGCGGCGGTAGGGGAGGAAGATGGAGCCGGACGCCGGGGCCATGGGCCGCGCCTGCACTCGCGATACTAGCTTACCGCCTCTGCGTCATGGCGCCTCGTAGACGTGCGAGATAGACTCCCCGGCCATGCTGTCCCGGGACCTCATGCGCCACGACCCGCAGGGCGTCGTCGAACGGCTGGCGAGCCGCGGGGTCGATCCCGCCCTGCCCGAGTCCTGGCTGCGCCTGGACGCGGAGCGGCGGGCAACGCTCGTCGAGGTCGAGAACCTCAAGCGCCAGCACAAGGAGGCCAGCCGCGCCATCGGCGCGGTCAAGCAGCGCGGCGGGGACGCCGCGGCCGAGATCGCCGCCGTGGCGAGCCTCAAGGAGCGCACCGCCGAGCTGGAAGACCGCCTGGCGGCGCTCGAGCCCGAGATCGCGGCGATCGAGCTCGCCCTGCCCAACCTGCCGCACCCGAGCGTGCCGCGAGGCGCCGACGAGAGCGCCAATCGCGTCGAGCGGGTGGTCGGCGAGCCGCCGAGCTTCGCCTTCGAGCCGCGCCACCACTGGGAGCTGGGACAGGAGCTCGGCATCCTCGACTTCGAGCGCGGCGCCAAGCTGGCAGGCGCCCGCTTCACCGTCTCTTTCGGCGCCGGCGCGGCGCTCGAGCGCGCGCTGATCGGCTTCATGCTCGACCTGCACACCCGCGCCCACGGCTACACCGAGGTCCTGCCGCCCTTCATCGTCAACCGCGCCGCCCTCGTCGGCACCGGCCAGCTGCCCAAGTTCGAGCAGGACCTCTTCAGGCTCGAGGGCCACGACTACTACCTGGTGCCCACCGCCGAGGTCCCCCTGACCAACCTCCACCGCGACGAGATCCTCGACGAGGACCGCCTGCCCCTGCGCTACACCGCCTACACCCCCTGCTTCCGCAGCGAAGCCGGCTCCTACGGCAGGGACGTCCGCGGCCTCATCCGCCAGCACCAGTTCAACAAGGTGGAGCTGGTCCAGCTGACCACCCCCGAGACCAGCTACCAGGCGCTCGAAGAGCTGACCGGCCACGCCGAGAAGGTCCTGCAGCTCCTCGAGCTGCCTCACCGCGTCGTCTGCCTCTCCACCGGCGACACCGGCTTCGCCGCCGCCAAGACCTACGACCTCGAAGTCTGGCTCCCGGCCCAGGCCGCCTACCGGGAGATCTCCTCCTGCAGCAACTGCGAGGACTTCCAAGCCCGCCGCGCCAACCTACGCTACCGTCCCGCCGCCGGCCGCCCCCGCCTCCTCCACACCCTCAACGGCTCGGGCCTCGCCGTAGGCCGCACCCTCATCGCCATCCTGGAGAACTACCAGCAGCCGGATGGCTCCGTCCTCCTCCCCGCCGCCCTGCACCCCTACACCGGCGGCCTCACCCGCATCGCACCGTCCGAGCATCCCCACCGGAGGGGTGGCTGAGTGGTCTAAAGCAGCGGTCTTGAAAACCGCCGGCCGTTCACGCGGCCCGTGGGTTCGAATCCCACCCCCTCCGCCATTTCCCTCCCGAGCGGCTTCTCTCGCGAGCTGCAAGCGTGACACGAGCAGATCATCCTGCTCTCTGCCTCAGCCACTCCGGCGTCCGTGTCGCCGGTCAACTATCCCCAGCTTTTCCAAGGCCTTCTTTAGGTCCCAAAAGACATGCTCAATTCTGTCGCCATCGAAGGGAATGTGCTGAAGTCCGGCGACGTTGGAGAAGTCCTCCACTCCTTCCTGGTAAAGGAGGATTGCTCGCCTAAAACCAAGAGCTCCCTGAAAAAGGCCTGCCTCGTGGATAACGTTCTGGCGGGCCCGCTTACCACCTTCCACCGTCTCATCTTCTGCCGTCAGCACTAACACTGCCAAGCCCGCTGTCCGCAAAAAATCGTCTAGTACCGCTACGATGTGCTCACCCGCCCGCGACTCCGATTCATATGACACAACCTTCAAATCGAGATCTCGCTCGAGAAATCTCTCGACATCCTTCCACAGCCTGCTCCGTCCATGCCCCAAGAACACGCACTTCGGCTGCGGCAGACTCAATCGCAGTTCCGAGAACAAGTCGTTTAGAGGGCTTTTGAAGCGCGTATCATCCGCGCCGGACTCCCGAATAGCTTCGTTTAGATCACGACGCAGGACACGCCCTTCTATCTCCGTCGGATGCCATCCGGCGAGCTCATAGCGCACCACGTGAATTTGCGACAAATCAAACGGAACTCTTGTTTGCATGTTGCACAGCACAATCGTTCGAAGTCGGCGATCCGCGTGACGTAGGCCTAATTCGTACAAGATGTTGGGATTTCTGCTGCTGATATCAGCTATCACAAGATCGCTTTCGAACACAGCGCTGATTATAGTCTTTTGAATCACCACATTCCTCTTCCACTCGTCGGCCCGAAAAACTTCGAAGCCTGCTTCAGCCGCGGTTGGCTTTATAATCTCTTTGTACAAATAGTTGAAATCAATGTCGATCCCATTTTCCAGGGCGTTGATTCTGATGGGTATCGACACATAACACGTTTTCATCGACCACTCCCTGTCCTAACTCAACCCGCCGGCGCCTCGCTACCGACTGGCCCACCGCGCCCTTGCCGGCGCAGACGGCGCCTCAGGGCCTTGAGCGGGCCTATCCAGTCTTCGAGGCGCCCATGTCGCTCCGCCAGAGTCAACAGCTCGTCCACTTCCTCCAGTCCTTGTTTCAATCTTTCATCCTGTCGCTCTCGTTCTGGGAAGTCAGCCAGCACATCGAACAGAAGAATGGTCGTCTCGACCTTTAGCCGTAGCGCCTTAATGTCAGTGCGCTCGTGCGCAAGCTCGGCCTGCACGAGAGCCTGACCCAAGGCATTAAGGTCCCTCTCTCGTATCCATTTCCACCGTAAAATCCAACCCAAGTGCAAACGAATGATAGGCTCGTCAAAGCGATATACGAGATCTTCAAAGAGTCGCTCCGCTGCAGCGAGATCACCCTTCCTTTCGTGGATGAGGGCCCTCGTCAATAAGTATTCGGGATCGTCTTGGTGGCCCTCCGGAACATCCCGAAGCTCTGCCTCTGCTGCGGCCACGGAGCCTTCTTCAAGATGCGCTCTGGCCGCTACGATATACCGCTCGAACGCTGGTCCATCGACGCTGGTTAACCTTGAGAGCTCTTGGAATACATCACGTATTCCGCTAGGGTCCCGGGCAACTACTCTGTCAAGCAGTTCCTTATATTGGCTCCGCCAATGGGCCTTCCAGAGCGTCCAGCCCCCAAAGAACTGATTTTCCTGTCGCATTCGATTCGCCTGCTGAATCACTACCTCACCATCGAGCACCCAGAGCAGTCGCTCGAGCTCATTCCGGAGACCGCGAAGAAGGCCCCGTAGCCCCGCCACGCTCCAGCCAACACGATCAAATTCTTCCTGCAGCGCCCGGATATGATCGAGCGCACTCGCAATCGCTCCCTCGCTGTCTCGTAAGGGCCGCAAAATGTCTTCTAACAAGAAGAGTGATGAACCGATGCGCAACATCGGAGCGAATAACTTGCCAATGCAGGTGTCTAAGCTCTCTATGTATTGTGCCACCTCGCCACTCAACTTGAGGATATCCCTTCCTTGCCCCCGCCTCGCAGCCTGCGCGAACTCGCTCTGAAGGCGCCGGTTTCGCCGCACTAGCGCATCGAGGTCGCTCCAAACTTGGGCCCTAAAGTCCCGAACCTTTCGGAGCGAAGGCACCGGCTCATTTCCGGCGATGGAGAACCAGAGCTTCCAGTATTCGAGGTCTCTTAGATCTATCCTCTCTTCCTCTTGTAACACCTTGTCGTTCAACTCCAAAACACACTCGCGCATTAGGCTTGAACCTGACACGAGATAAAATCTCTGCTTCTTATCCTGATGATACTGGTTAAGCCGCCAGATCGTGGCCAAGGCAAGCGCATCAGTCTCATTCGCTTTAGATCGCAAGCGCCTCTCATCGAGAAACGCTCGTGCAGTGCGAAAAGTTCGACCTTTCTCAACTGAAATCCGCTCAGGTACGGCGCTCTTTATTCCTTGAATTTTGCCTTGCTCGACCAACGCATCGAAGCGCTGCAGCAGCCCTGCCGCCCTTCGCGCTGCCTCCATCTTGCCGATTGTCCTCTTCACAATTGCAACGATCTGTCGCGCTCTATCGTCCGCCTCGGTGAGTTCCATCTCTCGGCCAGAGTCGAGCGCAACCATTGCCAGATCGAGAGCCTCGACCGCCCGCTTAATCGTTGCAACCAAGCCACCGATCCAGTGCTGCCGTTCCTCGACCGACTCCCGCTTGGTGCCAAAGAAGCGGGCGATGTGATCTCTAAACTCGAGGTAATACACTGGCAAGAGCACGGCGGGTTGTGGCAGGCGATTAAATAACAGCATTCTCGCGTACTCGTCCTCTCCGACTACAGCAGAGCCCTCTTCGACGGACCCGATTGCAAGATAACTGCGGAGATCATAGAAATCGACACAGAAGCGCACGTTGAAGCGACCCTCAAGCAAGAACACGTCTTCTTCGAGCAAACGGCTGTTCTCGACGATGCGTTCTAGGAGGGCACCCTTCGCACGCAGCCGTTGTGCAAGGCGGTCGAGTGGGGATCGATCGATCGGCTCTGTCATTACTATGGCTCAGCCTCCTCGAAGCTTAACTGGTCCGCGATAAACACGGAGTCATGCGCGGCGAAGATCTCCGCGGTCAATCCGTCACGCCGCAATGAGCTTGTTGCCTCGCGTGTCGTGCCGCGGTATATCTCGTCATAATACTCAGCAAGCACCGCTAGCTCCTCGCCGTCCAGCGCAATCTTGCCCCGCCAGGCTCGGTACAAGGCGGCCATGGCCATCACCCCTCCAACCGCCACAAGGAACGCCTCAGCGATCATCGAAGGTCTCCACGGGCGCAGCCAGTTGCTTGCGCTCGCTTTGCTTGCGAAACAAACGCCGCACCCAAACGCAATGTTCAAAGCTGCTGACTATCGCCAAGACCACGACAGTCGCCTGCATGTAGACCAGCGAGGGGCCTGTGTTCTCCTTGCACAGAATCTTCCAGCAACATAAGACCGATAACGCCGACACCAGCAGCGGCAGACTGGCGCGGCTAAACGCCTCTATTCGGTATCTCTCATTTACTTTTCCCAACGAGCGTCTCAGGCGTTGCACCGAGCCCACGTCTTCCTTTAGCAACTGGACTGAAATGGAATAGCCGTAAAAGATAAGAACGCCGAAACGCAGTGCACTCGCGATTGGAACTGTTGCATCAGAAACGATATAATGGCCAATCGCAGCGAGAAGCAACGGCGCCAGTCCAATCAGACAGGTGTTCACAAACCACCAAGCTAGGTCGGGGGGTTGGTACGAAAGAGGTGGTTTCATATGGTGGCTCTCGAGGAGTAAAGTGGTCTAACGCCCATTTTCAGACACATTCGCTCATGTTCTATGTATGGCTCGAGCTCTCCGTCGAATATGGCCAGCAACCGTTGTGCAGAGTAAAGCCTTCGGCCGGGTTGTGCTCGATGTGGATCCAGATGGATCAAATGCTTGCGCATGCCAGTGGCGGCATCGCGGAGGTGTTGGTTGACTCGCATACCGAATACGACAACGACCAATCCTTCCATTGGAAGAGCGACCTGATCCGGGGGAATAACTTCTATACTGATCTCTCGGCTACCGTTGTCTTCCAGTGAGGTAGCGACGCTGTCTGCGAATTCCTCTAGCACTGCCGAGACCGCTAAGCGCCAAATCCCTTCGCTGACCCGCGCGCGTCCAGGCGACGAAGCTAGTGCAACCTCTGGGTCGCTGCGCGTGACCGTGATTCCTGAACCGATCAAGAGATTGGTGAACCTGGTCGTCTCTTCGACAAGCACCTCCCACAGTCGCCGCGTTGGGAGCTTGACCTCACTTACCAACTTTTCCCCTGCGAGGGTCATCAGCTCCCTGCGGCTGCGATCCAACACCTTCCGACCTGTGCTAGAGAACAAGGAGCGAAGACTGGCGAGCAGCGAGGTGGCCTCCACTGGGGTCGAACCTTCTGACAGGTGCCTCGCTGCCTCGTCAATCTTAGTGTGCAGTTCTTCAATGTACATCACGAGTTGCTCGCACGCGTCCTTCTCCACGGTTGCCTGGAGGCGGGAAAGGTCCAGGGGGCGCAGCCATACTCGTCGGTAGTGGCTGACGCCATCAGCCGACGCGAGATTGATGCTTAGCAGTGAGCCATCGAAGAGATTGCGCACACGGCAAAGGTAGGCGCTCAGGGGGATGTCGTTACCGAAGGCAAAAGTAAACTCTTTGCGATCCTCATCGTCGGCGAGCATGTCAGCGAACCGCCTATGATCGAGCGCTTGGTCAAAGGTGCTAGGGAAGTCAAGGTAGTTGAGAATACGGCCGCCGCCATTTAGGACTAGCGAGGGAGGAGGATCACCATCACGGAGGCTGCGCCGCATTTCAATAAGCTCTAGCGAGTACAAAAACAGGGTCGTATAGAAAATCGCCACGCCCTTTGCGTACAATAGGACGATAAAGCCGCCGACGTCGCTACAAAACACGTTAAGCCAAGTGACACGAACCATGAGTGAACTAAGGACCGCTGGAAGTGGCGAGGATTCGCGCACCAGGAAGATCAACGAGAACTGCGCAAGACCCCAGAAGCAGTAGGCCAGCGATCCCAGGCCAGCGACTCGCCTGGGATGTGGGTTTAGGTCATCGAAGTCACTAGCTTTGTAAGCCAAGCCAGTGAGCCAGAGATTCCTTCCGAATAGAAGGAGGCAAACGCAGCTGAAGGCGGCGGTGAATAGAGGCGAATTCCAACGGATTGTCGCCACCGCTGATAATGCCTCGAAAATGTACCAGATGCCGACCAATCCCCATGGAGACCGCTTGGCTCCTTTGAGCGATAGAGCCGCAACGGCAAGCAAACTACCTGTGGGAAGAAATGTTAAGATCTGTGTTACAAGAATACGGTCACTTAGTGCAGGCACCCGAGCTCCGAGAATTGCCAAGATCTGGTTTGTAACCAAACAGGTATATGCCACAAACAGGGAAAGAGCGCTTGCAACGAGAAATTTTTGGAAAACCCGGTGCGAGCGTGAGTAAAAGCGTATATAGCCAGTTAGGGCGATGAGTACGATCAATCCGTTGAGGAGATAGAGATCCACTCCAGTAATTGCCTGCTGAACCCGATAGTCGGCAAACACCCGTATGGGCCTCGCCATGGAAATATCGTGCAATGAGACGGTGACGACGAAGTCATTGGATGCGTAGTCGTGGTAGATAGGCGAGGCAAAAAGGTCAGTGTCGGTGATGCGCCTGGGTGAGCGGTACCAGGGGCGCTTGGTGAAGTCGAATGTGCTCCCGACCCTGATGCCTGGATAGGTGACTACGGCTTCGGTATCGCCGATTGGAAAGAGAACGTAAACGAACGCGATCGCAGCCTGGGACTTACTGGTGTGGTCTCGTCGCCTGATCGAACCGTATGAAGTGACATATAGATCATGCAGTACAGCCCCCAAGCCTGCTGCCCGCGCAAATACCAGGGCGGCGGCTGTGTCCACCGGTCGAGCGTTAATACGTGTTACGAGTGTAGCGCAACGAAGGAGCACTATCTCCGAGCCTACTTGGTCCGGTTCGCAGCTGGCGAGTGAACGGCTTGGGAGATCTTCAGACCCGAGGTGAATCGGCGTCGAAGTGATGGCGGTGTTATCAGAGTCTAGACCTATCATGCGTGCCGAAAGTGCGGCCTCCAACTGCTTCATCTTGAGTATTAGAGGCGAGTCGGAGAGCAGGGCAACGATTCTGTACGCGGATTTCTCGAGTTGCTTATCCAGGTAGTAGATGTGCAAGAACACAATGCCCGCTAGAGCAGTCAACGCTCCGAGGCTCAGGGCGTCCAGGAGTCTGCGCTCCAGCTTAGTCATCTGCGGTCTCGCAATGCGGCCCTCGTCCGCCGATGCCCGGCGTAGGCGTCATCACGCGGTTACCGGTCAGAGGTTGGTCAGCAACGCCTGAAAATACCAAGACTAGAAGATAGCAAATGAAAGGAGGTGCGTCAAGGAAGTGCTATGTACATATGTCTCTATCAAAGAGTTATTCCTATCCCCCCGGCAAGCTTGTTGGGGTCTAATCGGTTGCTAGGCTTCGTAGAAGCCGGTGCGGCCTGCGCCTTAGCACCTAGCATGGGCGCTCTGCCGTGCAATTCGATGTGGTGGGCAAGCAGCGACTGTGCCGGGCCGTCCGACTTCCTCCGACCGAGTCATATGCGAGAGCCGCCTGAGCCTCTAGCCTTCGGAGCCCCGCCTACCTCGTCTCCCCGTCCCTCTCCAGCGCCTTCCGGTCCCACTGTCCCAGGTTCGCGACCGCCTCGTAGGTGCTCTGCAGGAAGTCGAGCAGGGCCGCGTCGGGGTCGGGCTCGGCGCGCAGGGATTCGTAGGGGAGGATGAACTCGCCCATCTGCTGGTGGTAGTAGGCGCCGGCCGGCTTGACGGGGGCTTCGGCGAAGCCTGGGGGGGTGGGATAGGAGTAGGCGTAGAAGATGGTCTCCGGCGACTGCGGGCTGCCGGGCCAGAAGCCGGCGCTGGCGACCTCGTGCGAGTAGCCCTCGCGCATCACGCGGTCGGAGACGTGCGGGATGCCTCCGGGGTGCGGGGGGGCGGGCCGGCCGGAGAAGCGGCTGGCGGCGAGGTCGAAGCCGCCCCAGAAGAAGTGCACCGGGCTGGCCTTGCCCTGGAAGCGCCCGCGATAGACCTTGAAGACGCGGTCCACCTGGACGAGGACCTGCCAGAAACGCCGTGCCGCCTCGGGGTCGTAGGCCGAGTGCACGCGGTCTTCGGCGAACGGCAGCATGTCCTCCGGGATCTCGACCGGCACCGGCCAGATGTGAAGCTCGACCTGCAGCGCCGCGAGGGCGCGCCGGTAGTCGGCGTAGAAGTCGGCGACGCTGCGCGCGACGAGCGGCAGCGCCTGCCGCCCGCCATCGCTCACCCGGATGACCAGCTCGTGGGCCAGGAGGTCGAGCTCGACGTCGAGCAGGCGCCCGCCGTTGCACGGCATGGCCGAGGTGGCGAGGCCGCGGGCGCTGACGTAGAGCGCGACGTTCCACCAGTGGTTCAGCATCGGCTCGAGCGCGAGCCGCGTCTTGCCGACGATCTGGGTCCAGCGATGGAGCGTCTGGCGGGTGTCGGCCCACTCCGCGTACGGCAGCGCGGGCCAGGCCTCGGTCGGTAGCGTGGACATCCTGGCCCCTCCTCTGTTGCAGCGCGGCACTGCCCGGGCTCACCATCGGCACGGGCCCCGAAGGGCCATTGTACTGCCCGCACCGGCGCCGGGAGGCTCCGCGCTCGTGCGGCGGCGACCGCCGCCGGGGGTTCTCCCCGCGCCCCGATGTATGCTACCGTGGCATGACCTCGGGACCCTTATTCTCCTAGGAGCATCGATACGATGACTGCGCAGGCCCCCACCACCCTCCTCCGACCCGCCGCCGTTCGCTGCCTCCTGCTCGCCGGCTTGACGCTGGCCGGCGCCGCCGCTGCCGCCGTCTCCGCCCAGGCGCGGAACTGCGATCGCTCTGGCTGCGGCTTCATCGCCTGCGGCACGCCCGTCACGCCGGTGCCGAGCACGTTCTGGGGCGAGATCCAGCCGGCCGAAGCCTCGTTCACGCAGTGCACCCAGGCCGGGCCTGCTTTCTGCCGCGATTCGACGTCGTTCAACGAGTTCGTCAACGCCTACTCGTCCTTCCCCTGGTTCATGTCGGTCGACACGGCGAACGGCTACGTCTTCACGGGGCTTGCCTACGGGCTCGAGATCTGGGACGCTCGTTCGACCCCCGCCAATCCCAGTCCGCTGGGGCAGGTCGCCCTCTCCGACTTCCCGGTGGGACCGGCCAACCCGGAGATCAAGCTGCCGCTGCAGCAGGTCGCGGCTCCCAGCGGCGTCGACACCGTGGCCGCTCTCGCCGGCCTCTCCGGCGTCGGCATCGGCATCGTCAACCTGTCGAACAAGACGCTGCCGAAGCTGGCCTACCAGAGCTACAAGAAGGAGGGCCAGCAGGTCTACGCCGCCACCCTGGGCGGGCGGCAGTACGCCTTCCTCGCCAGCCCGTCGGCGGATCCCGCCGGCGGACTGTTCCTCTACGACATGACCGCGGCGCTGCAATTCGACCACTGCGCCGAGGCGGTGCCGGCCACCAACGAGACGGTGCATTGCCCGGGCGTCTACCTGGGCCGCTTCGGCGATCGGCAGTCCGTCAGCTACGTCGGGGGGGTCGACAACTTCGTGGCCCTGTCCTCCGGGTCGACCGGCGGCTTCGAGGTCTTCGATGCCACGCAACCGACGAGCCCCCTCCTCCGCCTCTCGGGCCTGCCCTCGACCGCGGTCTACGGCCTCGCGATGTGGCGCCAGAACAGCAGCTACTACCTGGCCTTGCGCACCGACGCCAACGCCCAGTTCTACGACGTGAGCTGCATCGCCACCGGCGGCTGCAGCTCACTGGGAAGCCCGCTCGCCACCCGCCAGCTCGACAGCGGCACGTCGAGCTTCTTCGTGACCTTCTCGCGCAGCGGCTCGACCCCCTTCGTCTACTTCGGCTCCGACGACATCTGCCAGGGCGGCAGCCAGCGGGAATGGCTGTTCGACGTCACCAATCCCGCCAGCCCCCGCGACGTGAGCCCCGCCAATTACTGGGGCTGGTACTACCGCGGCAACCCGACCGGGTTCAACAGCATCATGCCGCGCTCCGGCAAGTTCGTGGGCAACTTCTTCTACCGCGCCGCGCTGTCGCTGCTGGACATCCACCAGTGGAACTCGAACGGCAACCCGTCGCCGACCATCTTCGTGGGCGGGCCGACCACGGGCGCGCCGGGCGACCAGCTGACGTTCACCGCCAACGCCGCGATCTGCACCCCCAACCCGTCAGGGTGGAGCTGGAACCCGGGCGGCGGGTTCATCGCCGGCAGCGCGACCGGCAGCACGGTCCAGATCAGCTGGAGCAGCGCCGGCCAGAAGAGCGTGACGGCGATGAACTCCGCCTGCGGCTCGGCGACCGGCCTGCGGTCGGTCGACATCTCGAGCCCCGGCGGGCCGAGCCTGAACGCGCACTTCACCTTCAGCCCGACGGCGCCGGCGCCCGGCCAGACGGTCTCGTTCGACGCCAGCTCGTCGACCGGCAACCCGACGCAGTTCAGCTGGACCTTCGGCGACGGGACCGGCGGCTCGGGTCCATTCGCCAGCCACTCCTATGCCGTCGCAGGCAACTACGACGTGACGCTCACCGTCACCGCTCCCGGCAACGACCCGTCGTGCCCCGGCGGCACCTGCACCTCGCAGGCGTTCAGGTCCGTCCCGGTCGGCCAGCAGCCTCCCCCCGACGCGACTTTCACCACCGACGCGCCCTGCGTCAACATGTTCGGCTTCGACGAGTGCCAGGCCCAGGTGGGCCATAGCGTGTCGTTCACCGCGACCTCCACCCTGCCCTTCACCTTCAACTGGGACTTCGGCGACGGCGGCACTGCGACCGGCCGGTCGGTGACCCACGCCTGGACCAAGCCGGGGCAGTTCGTCATGGGGCTGGCGGCGAGCAATGGCACGCAGACCGCGAACCAGTCGAAGATCTTCGAGGTCGGCAGCGGTCCTCCGCCCTGCGTCGCGAGCGCGACGCGGCTGTGCCTGGAGTCGAACCGCTTCCAGGTGGACGTCACCTGGACCGCCCCGCAAGGCGGCAGCGGCCCGGGTCAGGCGGTCCCGCTCACCGACGACACCGGCTACTTCTGGTTCTTCTCGAACACCAACGTCGAGATGGTCCTCAAGGTGCTCAACGGCTGCGGCCTGAACCAGAAGTTCTGGGTGTTCGCGGGCGGCCTGACCAACGTCGCGGTCGACATCACCGTCACCGACACCATGACCGGCGCGGTCAGGACCTACCACAACCCGCAGAACACCGCGTTCCAGCCGCTGCAGGACACCAGCGCTTTCGCGTGCGGCAGCTCTCCGAGGCCCAACGCCGTGGTTGCTCCCGCCGCGGCGCTCGTTCCGTCCGCGCTGGCTCCGTCCGCCCCGGCGCGCGCTCCCGCGGCCGCCGCGGCCGCCGCCCCATCCGCCACCGGCAGCTTGTTGCTCGAGGGCGGGCGCTTCCAGGTCGACGTCGTCTGGACGACCGCGCAGGGACAATCGGGGACCGGCCAGGGAGTGCAGCTGACCAGCGACACCGGTTACTTCTGGTTCTTCAACTCGAGCAACGTCGAGATGGTGATCAAGGTGCTGAACGCCTGCGCCGTGAACCAGAATTTCTGGGTCTTCGCGGGCGGCCTGACCAACGTCAAGGTCGCCATCACGGTCACCGACACCAAGACCCACACCGTCAAGCATTACGCGAACGCCCAGGGGGTGCAGTTCAAGCCGATCCAGGACACGGGCGCTTTCGCGACCTGTCCCTGAGCCGCGGGGCCTGGCCAGGCGAGGCCAGGCCACGGACCAGTTGCTAGGGTTCGGCGGCCGCCGGCGCCGGCGGCTTCGCCGTCTCTTCGATCTGCCAGCCGCCGCCCAGGGCCTTGTAGAAGTTGACCATCGCGATCAGCCGGTCGTGGCGGACCTGGGCCAGGCCGTTCTCGGTGCCGAGCAGGTTCTCCTGCGCGGTGATGACCTCGAAGTAGGCCGAGAGCCCCGAGTGGTAGCGCAGCAGGGAGAGGCGCACCGCCTCCTGGTAGGCGTGCACCGCGCGCTGCCGCTCCTGCTCGGCGGCGGCCAGCTTCTGCAGCGCGAACAGCGCCGTCGAGACCTCGCCGAAAGCATTGGTGACCGCCTGCTCGTACTGCAGTCTGGCCTGCTCGAACAGCGCCTTGGCCGCGCCGACCTGGCCGCGCAGGCTGCCGCCCTGGAAGATCGGGCCGGTCAGGCCGGCGGCGATCGACCAGGTCTGGCCCTTGCTCAGCAGCTGCCGCAGGTCCGGGCTGAGGCCGCCGAACATCCCGGTCAGGCTGATGGTGGGGAAGAAGGCGGCCTCGGCGACGCCGACGTTGGCGTTGGCGGCGACCAGCTGCTGCTCGGATTGCCGCAGGTCGGGGCGCCGCAGCAGCAGGGCCGCGGGGAGGCCGGCCGGGATCTCCGTGCGCAGCGGCTGGCCGAACAGCGGCGCGCCGCGCGGGATGGGCCCGGGGGCGCGTCCGAGCAGCAGCGACAGCTGGTTCTCCTTGGCGGCGATCTGGCTCTCGAGCGCCGGCACCTGCGCCGCCTCGTTGGCCCAGGAGGCCTCGGCGTCGGAGGTCTCGAGCGCCGACGCGACGCCGCCCTGCAGCTGGCGGTTGAACAGGTCGAAGGTGTCGTGGAACGCCGCCGTGTTACGCCGGGCGATCTCCAGGTCCTCGTCCAGCTGGCGCAGGTCGAAGTAGGCCGCGGCGACCTCGGACACCAGGCTGAGCGTCACCCCGCGGCGCGCCTCCTCGCTCGCCAGGTACTGCGCCTTCGCCGCCTCGGTGAGGCGCCGCACCCGGCCCCAGAGGTCGATCTCCCAGGAGGCGTTGACGTTGGCGGTGACGACGTCCGCGGAGGCGCCGTGGGCGGGAGCGCCGGGCTGGAAGCCGGAGAACCGCTCGCGCGCGAGCTGCCCCTGGTAGCCCACCTGGGGGTAGCGGGCCGCGCCGGCGATGCCGAAGCGGGCCCGCGCCTCTTCGACGCGGGCGGCGGCGATGCGGACGTCGTAGCCGTTCCGGAGCGCCTCCTGGATCAGCGACGCGAGCGTTGGGTCCTGGAACACCTCCCACCAGGGCAGATCGGCGAGCGACGCCGCCTCCGCCTGGCCGGCGAGGCCGTAGAACTGCGCCGGCTGCGTCACCGGCGGGCGCCGGTAGCCCGGACCCACCGTGCAACCGGCCAGGACGGCCGCGGCGAAAAGTGCCGCGCCGAGCAGCACCGCGGCGACCCCGGAGAGCGTCGCGGCGGTGAGCGGCGCGCCGGTCCGCCTCATCCCGGCGCCCCCACCGGCGCTTCCTCGGGGATCTCCTCGCGCTCTCCCTCGCGGCGGTCCTCGCCGCGCTCCTCCGGCCGCTCCTCGCGCCGCTCCCCGCCCGGACCTTCGCCCGGCGGCGGCCCCTCGCGCTCCCGCCGCTGGCGGCGCTCCGCCCCGGAGATCTTCTCGACCACCACGAACAGCACCGGGATGAGGAAGATGGCGAGGCCGGTGGCCACCACCATGCCGGAGATCACCGAGGTCCCCAGGATCTCGCGCGCGCCGGCCCCCGCCCCCTTGGCGATCCACAGCGGCACGCAGCCGAAGATGAAGGCGAACGACGTCATCAGGATGGGCCGCAGCCGGAGCTTGGCGCCGGCGAGCGCCGCCTCCTCGAGCGGGCGCCCCTTCTCGAGCTCGTCCTTGGCGAACTCGACGATCAGGATGGCGTTCTTGGCGGCGAGCCCGATGAGCATCACCAGCCCGATCTGGCCGTAGACGTCGAAATCGAAGTGCCGCAGCAGCAGGCCGGCGAAGGCGCCGCAGACGGCGACCGGCACCGAGAGCAGGACGCTGAACGGCAGCGACCAGCTCTCGTAGAGCGCCGCCAGGATGAGGAACACGATGATCAGCGACAGGGCGAAACTCTTGCCCGAGGTTCCCTCCGCCTTCTGCTCCTGGTAGGAGAGATCGGCCCAGGAATAGCTCACCTGCGCGGGCAGGGCCTGCTTCGCGACCGCCTCGAGGACGGCCATCGCCTGCTGCGAGCTGTGGCCGGGCGACGCCGAGCCGGTGATCTGCGCCGAGCGGAAGAGGTTGAACCGCGTCGTGTACTCCGGCCCGGCGGTGTGCCGAATGGTGACCAGCGCCGAGAGCGGCACCATGTTGCCGTCGTTGTTGCGGACGAAGTACTGCCCGATCGCCTCGGCGCTGGCGCGCGCCGCGGGCTCGCCGCTCATGAAGACCCGCCACTGGCGGCCGAAGCGGTTGAACTGGTTGACGTAGACCGCGCCCAGGAACGCCTGCAGCGTCTGGTAGACGTCGCCGATCGGCACGCCCTGCTTGATGACCTTGTCGCGGTCCACGTCGACGAACACCTGCGGCACGCCGGCGCGGAAGACCGCGTTGACGTTCTGCAGCTCCGGCCGCTTGCGCGCCGCGGTCAGGAACTTCTGCAGGTTCTGGTACAAGAAGTCGACCGAGCCGCCGCTGCGGTCCTGCAGCCACAACGAGAAGCCGCCGGCGGCGCCGAGGCCGGGGATGGCCGGGGGGAGGAAGCCGAACGAGGCCGTGGCCTCGGGGATCTCAGCCTTGAGATCCTGGTTGATCTTCGCGATCAGCGCCTGCGCGGTCTGGCCGGCGCCGGGTCGCTCCTCCCAGGGCTTCAGCCCGACGAAGTAGAAGCCGTAATAGGACGCCGAAACGTACGAGAGCAGGCTAAAGCCGGCGATCGTGGTGTAGTAACCGACGCCCGGCGTCCTGGCGAGGATGGTGTCGATCTTCCGGCACGCCGCGTCCGTGCGCTGCAGGGAGGAGGCGTCGGGCAGCTGCAGGTTGAGGAAGAAGTAGCCCTGGTCCTCGTCGGGCACGAAGCTCCCGGGCACCGACCTGCCGAGCAAGAAAGCCAGCACCGCGAACCCGGCCAGGATCGCCAGGCCGACGACGAACTTGCGGATCAGGAAACGCGAGGCGGTGATGTAGCCGTCGGTGGCCCGGGCGAAGACGCGGTTGAAGCCGCCGAAGAGGCGGGCGAGAGGACCGCGGGACTCCCGTCGCGGCTTGAGCAGCATCGCCGACAGCGCCGGCGACAGGCTCAGGGCGTTGAAGGCGGAGATCAGCACCGAGATCGCGACGGTGACCGCGAACTGCTTGTTCAGGCGGCCCTGGATGCCGCCCATCAGCGCCACCGGCACGAACACCGAGGCGAGGATCAGCGCGATCGCGATCACCGGCCCCTGTACCATCTCCATCGCCCGGATCGTCGCGTCGCGCGGCGCCATGCCCTCCTCGATGTTGTGCTCGACGGCCTCGACCACCACGATGGCGTCGTCCACCACCAGGCCGATCGCCAGCACCAGTCCGAACAGCGACAGGGTGTTGATCGAGAAGCCGAGCATCGGGAAGACCGCGAAGGTGCCGATCAGGGACACCGGCACGGCGATCAGCGGGATCAGCGTCGCGCGCCAGTTCTGCAGGAAGACGAACACCACCAGCAGCACCAGGCCGATCGCCTCGAGCAGCGTGGTCAGGATCTCCTTGATGCCCTCGGTGATCACCACCGTGGTGTCGAGGGAGATCACGTAGTCGAGGTCGTCGGGGAAGCGCTGCTTCAGCCGCGCCATCTCCTCCTTGAGGCCCTTGACCACGGTGAGGGCGTTCGAGCCGGGCAGCTGGAAGACCGCGATGATGCTCGCCGGCCGGCCGTTGAGCCGCGCGACCTGCTTGTAGTTGAGGGCGCCGAGCTCGATGCGCGCGACGTCGCTCAGGCGCACCACCGAGCCGTCGGGGTTCAGTCTCACCACCACCTGCCCGAACTGCTCGGGAGTGACCAGGGTCCCCTGGGCGCGCACCGTGTAGGTGAACTCCTGTCCCGGCGGCGCCGGCTCGGCGCCGAGCTGCCCCGAGGGGTTGACGGTGTTCTGCTTCTGCAGCGCCTGGGTGAGGTCGGCGACGGTGAGCCCGAGCTTGGCGCAGCGGTCGGGCTTGACCCAGATCCGCATCGAGTAGTCGGCGGCGCCGAAGTTCAGCACCTGGCCGACGCCCGGCACGCGGTACAGCGGGTCGTCGACGTTGATCAGCGCGTAGTTGCCGAGGAAAAGGTTGTCGTAGGTCCCCTTCGGCGAATAGAGCGCGATCAGCAGCATCGGGAAGCCGGTCGTCTTGCGGTAGGTGAGCCCGAACTGGGCGACGTCGGTGGGCAGGTTCGGCAGCGCCTGGGCGACCCGGTTGATGGCGTTGACCTGGTCGCTGTTGACGTCGGTGTCGACGTCGAAGACCACACGCAGGGTCATCTGGCCGTCGCTCGAGTTGACCGAGTACATGTAGAGCATGTTGTCGACGCCGTTCATCTGCTGCTCGAGCGGCGTCGCCACCGTCTGCTCGACCGTGATCGCGTCGGCGCCGGTGTAGCTGGTCTGGATCTGGATCTGCGGCGGGATGATCTGCGGGAACTGCGCGATCGGCAGCCCGGTCATCGCCACCACGCCGAGCAGGACGGTGAGGATCGCGATGACGATCGCGACGATGGGCCGGTCGATGAAGAAGCGTGCCATGCGTCACTTCCCGGAAGGCGGTGCCGGCGGTGCCGGGGCGGTGCCGGCGGGGGCCGCTGCCGCTGGCGCCGCCGCTGCCGCGGACTGCGCGGGCGACTCGACCGGTCTCACCACGGTGCCGGCCTTGGCGCGCGAGAACCCGTCGACCACCACGCGCTCGCCGGGATGGAGCCCGCGCTCGATGACCCACAGGCTGCCGATCCGCTGGCCGGTCTGGACGTTGCGGACGGCCGCCCTGTCGTCGGGGCCGACGACCGCGACCTGGTAGCCTCCCTGCAGCTCGTTGACCGCCCGCTGCGGCACCAGCAGCGCCCCGCGTTCGACGCCGGTCTGGGCGCGGACCTTCGCATACTGGCCGGGCCGCAGGAGGTTGCCGGGGTTCGGGAAGAGGCCGACCGCGCCGATCGTGCCGGTCTTCACGTCCACCTCCCGGTCGGTGAAGATCAGGCGGCCGCGATGGGGAAAGACCGCGCCGTCGGAGAGCACCAGCTCCAGCTGGCCGATCCGCGCGGCGGCGGCGGGCTGCGCCGCGCCCTGCGCGCCGCTCTGGCCGTAGCGCAGGTACTCCTGCTCGGAGAGCTGGAAGAGCACGCGGAGGGGGTCGACGCGCGAGACGGTGGCGAGCACGCTCTGCGGCGTGACGAGGTCGCCCACCTGCGCCGTGGCGGCGCCGGCGATGCCGCCGATCGGCGACGTCACCCGGGTCCAGGAGAGGTAGAGCCGCGCCTGGTCGACCGCCGCCTGGAGCGCCCCCACGGCGGCCTTGGCGACCTGCTCCGCCGACAGCGCGTTGTCGTAATCCTGCTGGCTGATCGCGCGCTGCTCGACGAGCGGCCGGTAGCGCGCGACGTCGCGCTCGGCCTTGGCGAGGCTGGCCCGCCCCTGTCCGAGATTGGCCTCGGCCTGCTGCAGCTGGGCCCGGATCTGGCGCGGGTCGATCTCGAACAGCAGCTGCCCCGGCCGCACGAAGCCGCCTTCGTCGTAGATGCGCCGCAGCAGGTAGCCGGTGATCTGGGGACGGATCTGGGCGTTGATGTCGCCGGCGGTGGTGCCGATCCATTCGCCGTAGACGGGCACGTCCTTCTGGATGACCGAGGCGACGACCACCATGGGCGGCGGCGCCGGCGGCGGGGCCTTCTTGGCACATCCCGCGGCGGCGGCGCCGGCGCAGAGAACCCACAGGCCGAGGACCAGCTCGCGCTTCATCCCTCGTCTCCTTGACCACGAGTCAGAACGATGGGCTTGCCCGGGGAACCGCGACCCTCCGCCCGACCGCTCGATCGCTCAAGTGCACACGTCAAGAGTCCGCGGCGTCCTCCCCGAGCGGCGGCAGCATGGGGGCGGACCCGGCGCAGCGCATGGTAGCCCAAACCGCGAGGGGCGGCGCGGCATTCCAGCGGCGCCCTGCCGGTGGGCGCGGCGCGGGCGGTGCGGGGCGGCGCGGGGCGGTGCGGGGCGGCGCGGTGCGGGGCGGTGCGGGGCGGTGCGGGGCGGCGCGGTGGCCGGCTCTCCGGCGCGGCGTCCTGGCGCGCCCCAGGGTCCTACTTGAAGTAGCCCGCGAGGTCGATCAGCACGTCGGTGGTGCCGGCGCTGTTGTTCTGCACCCAGACGGCGCCCAGCGGGTCGCCGGTCAGGCCGACGACGGCGTTGCCGGCGCGCGCCTGGCCGGCCGCGTAGTTGACGGTGGAGGTGACGTTGGCGACGCCGCTGGGTCCGACGCTGAAGAAGCCGTTGGCGGCGGCGTCGACGGCGGTGACGCTGGCTGCCACCGCCTTGGCGTCGGCGGGGACGCCGCACTGCCCGGCGAGCTGGAACAGGCGCCGCGCGCCGCCGCCGGCGAGCGCCGGGCCGCCGTAGGGCCCGGCCGGCTGGCGGGTGTCGACGACCCGGCAGGGGGCGATGGTGAAGAAGCCGAGCGGCGCGGCGTTCGGCTCGTAGGCCCAGAGGTTGGCGCTCTCGTCGGTGACGTAGAGGCGGCCCTGGATGACGATCGGGCTCTCCCAGTGGATGCCGCCGGTGCTGGTGTCGCCGAACAGCTGGGTGCCGGTCGTGGGGTCGAGCGCTTTGACGCCGCCGCCGCCGACGTAGAACACCATGCCGTTGGCGATCACCGGCGAGGTGCCGCCGCTGGCGTTGGTCCACTTCGAGCCGAGGCTGGGGTTGCCCGAGCCGTCCACGGTCATCTCGAGACCCGAGATGCCGTTGTCGTTGGCGACGAAGACCCAGACCTTGCCGTCCACCGGGTTGACCCAGACGGCCGGCTGCGTCAGCACCTCGCCGCCCTGGGGGACGGCGATCAGCTGCAGCTCGCCGCCGGTGTGCGCGGGTCCGCCGAGGCCGCTCAGGTTCGCCAGGTTGAGCAGCCGGAGCTCGGCGTCCTTGCCGCTCTGCACCGCGAGATGGGCGACGTTGCTGCCCGGCACCGGGGGCAGCAGCGCCGGCGCGGTGCTGCCGAGGTCGGCGTCGTTGTTCTGCAGCGTCTGGAAGTTGGTCGGGGTGTAGCTGTCGAGCGGCTGGCCGTTCGTGCCGGTGCCGGTGCCGTCGGGGTGCGTGGCGAGCACGGTGTCGCCCCAGTCGTGGCCGCCGGTGTTGGCGTTGTAGGTGGCGTTGCCGGTGGCGAAGAAGATGCGGTCGAGCTCGCTGCTGTAGAGCACCGCCGGGCGCGCCCAGACCGCCGACTGGACGCCGGTGGAGCAGTCGGGGGTCCCGGGGGCCTCGACGAAGTGGACCGTCTGGTCGCTGCACTGGGTGTTGAAGACGTTCTGCGCGCCGGTCGCCAGGTTGATCGCGGTGATGTGACCCTGGTAGTCGCCGGCGTCGCCGGGGTAGCCGCCGTTGGCGACGTAGAGATAGTGGGCGCCGCTGTTGGTCACCGCCACCGAGAGCGGCGGCGAGCACTTCTCCACGTCAGGCTTGAGCGTCGCCACCTCCGGCCAGCCGCCGGTCGTGATCTCGGTGCCGTCGCCTACCTGGTACTTGTGGGCTCGGCCTTCGAGGCCGTAGGAGTAGACGAAGAGGCGGTTCGGATCGACCGCCGGCGACGAGGTGGTGTATCGCGGCCCGGTGGCCGGCTGATGGGACCAGAGCGTCGCGCCGGTCGCCGCGTCGAGCGCCAGGATGTGGCCGTCCTTGGTGGTGAGGAAGAGCAGGTCCTTGATGCCGGACGAGGTGGTGACCCCCGACAGGAAGGCAGGCGCGCCGTCCGCGATGCTGGGCAGCGTCACGTGATAGAGCACGTGCAGGGTGGAGACGTTGCCCGAGTGGATGGTGGTCTCCTGCTGGTTGTTGCCGTTGTGGCGGCCGTCGCCGTCGAACTCCGGCCAATCGGCGGCGCGCGCGGGTGGAGGCGGCAGGAGGGCGGCGAGGGCGGCCAGGGCCAGGGCCAGGGCCGGGGCCAGCGCGGAAGCGAGCGCGGGCCGGCGCCGGGACGGGCGGGAGGGCCGTGGAGCGTTTGAGGGCGAGAGCGGTTGCATGGCGGAAGAATGATATTCGCAAGTCTCGATGGAGAGGTAGTAGGCCGGGGGCCCCAGGCCGCCGGGGCCCGGGCCGCCGGCTACCCGGCCTGGCTGCCCCGGCCGAGCAGCCGCAGCGCGCGCTCGACGATGTTCTCGGGGGTGAAGCCGAAGGGCTCGTACAGCTGCTTGGCGGGCGCCGAGGCGCCGAAGCGCTCGATGCCGTGGACCTCGCCCTCGAGACCCACGTACTTGTGCCAGCCGAAGGGCGCCGCGGCCTCGATCGCCAGCCGCTTGCGGACGCCCGGCGGCAGCACGGAGTCGCGGTAGGCGGCGGGCTGGCGGTCGAACAGCTCCCAGCTGGGCATGCTCACCAGCCGCACGCGCACCCCCTGCGCCGCCAGCCGCTTCGCGGACTCGTAGGCGAGCGACACCTCCGAGCCGGTGGCCAGGAGGAGCAGCTCGGGTGCGGGAGCGGACCCGGCGGCGGCCGCGGCGCCTGCCGCGGAACCGGCGCCCGCGGGCTCCGGCTCGTAGAGCACGTAGGCGCCGCGCGGCAGCCCCTCGGGCGCCCGCTGCCGCGTCTCCTCGAGGATGGGCAGGGCCTGGCGGGTGAGCACCAGCGCCGTCGGCCCGTCGCGATGCTCGATCGCCGCCCGCCAGGCCGCCGCGGTCTCGCAGGCGTCGGCGGGGCGGATCACCGTCATCCCGGGCAGCGAGCGCAGCGAGGCGAGCTGGCTGATCGGCTGGTGGGTGGGGCCGTCCTCGCCGAGGAAGATGGAGTCGTGGGTGTAGACGTAGATCACCTGCAGCTTCATCAGGCAGGCGAGGCGGACCGGCGGCCGCATGTAGTCGGAGAAGATGAGGAAGGTGCCGCCGTAGGGCAGCCAGAGCCGCGACAGGGCGAGGCCGGAGAGCGCCGAGCCCATGGCGTGCTCGCGCACCCCGAAGTAGAAGTTGCGGCCGCCCGGCTTGCCCGGCTCGAAGTTGTCCTCGCCCTTGATCAGCGTCTCGTTGGAGCTCGCCAGGTCGGCGGCGCCGCCGCACAGCTCCGGCAGCCGCGGCGCGATGGCGTTGATCACCTTGCCGGAGGCGGCGCGCGTCGCCATGGCGCCGTCGGCGGGCGAGAAGGCCGGCAGCGCCTCGTGCCAGCCGTCCGGCAGCTTGCCCGCGAGGCGCCGGCCGAGATCGGCCGCCTCCCGTGGGAAGGCGGCCTGGTAGCGCTGCACGAGATCCTGCCATGCCGCCTGCTGGCGGGCGCCGGCCTCGCGGGCCGCCGCGAACGCCGCGACCGCCTCGGGCGGCACGTAGAAGGTCGGTTCGAGCGGCCAGCCGAAGAACTTCTTGGCGGCCTCGGTCTCCTCCTTGCCCAGCGGCGAGCCGTGCGCCTGCGAGGTGTTCTGCTTCTTCGGACTGCCGTAGCCGATCACGGTGCGCACCGCCACCAGCGACGGGCGCTCGGTCTCGGCCTCGACCGCGGCGATCGCCGCCTCGACCGCCGCCAGGTCGTTGACGTCGGCCACCCGCTCGACGCGCCAGCCGTAGGCCTCGAAGCGCTTGGGGACGTCGTCGCCGAAGGAGAGGGCGGTGGGACCGTCGAGCGAGACGTGGTTGTCGTCGTAGAAGACCTTGAGGTTGCCGAGCTGGAGATGGCCGGCGAGCGAGCAGGCCTCCGACGCCACCCCTTCCATCATGTCGCCGTCGCTCGCCACCACCCAGATCCGGTAGTCGAAGAGCGGGAAGCCCTCGCGGTTGAAGGCGGCCGCCGCCTTGCGCTGGGCGATCGCCATGCCGACCGAGTTGCCGAGCCCCTGGCCGAGCGGGCCGGTGGTGGTCTCGACGCCGGGGGTCATCTCGTGCTCGGGATGGCCGGGCGTGATCGAGCCGTACTGGCGGAAGCGCTGCAGCTCCGCCATCGGCAGGTCGTAGCCGGAGAGGTGCAGCAGCGCGTAGAGCAGCGCCGAGGCATGGCCGGCCGACAGCACGAAGCGGTCGCGGTTCGGCCATGCGGGGTCCCGCGGGTTGAAGCGCAGGTGGTGGGTCCACAGCTGGTACGCGAGCGGCGCCAGCCCCATCGGCGCCCCGGGGTGCCCCGAGTTGGCCTTCTCGACCATGTCCACCGCCAGGAAGCGGATGGTGTTGATGACCAGATCGTCGACGGTCCGGGTCGCGCTCGCCGCTGTCGTAGTCGTGGTCGTAGTCGTAGTCGCCATGTGCTCGATCCCTCCCATGCAAGTGGCCCGCCGGCCCAGCCCTCGCGGCCGGCGCCAGTTTATCGCGGCCGGGCAGGCCCCGTTTTTTGACTCTCGGGGCGGGCGCCTCTAGAATGGACCCTCCTGTCGTGCCCTGCGGAGAGGTGCTGGAGTGGTCGAACAGGGCTGCCTGCTAAGCAGTTGTCCGGGGTAAACCCGGACCGAGGGTTCGAATCCCTCCCTCTCCGCCAATCAACGCTCTGCCCCCTGCGCTCCGCGAGCCGCCGGTCCGGAGGATCCCGGAGACTTCCGCACATCCTCGGAGAATGATGAGCCAGACGATCTCAGGCCCCGTGCGGGTCCGCTTCGCGCCTTCCCCGACCGGATTCCTCCATGTCGGCGGCGCCCGTACGGCGATCTACAACGACCTGCTGCGGCAGAGCGTCGGCGGCGCCTTCGTGCTGCGCATCGAGGACACCGACCGCGAGCGCTCGGACGCGGCGATGACGCGGCAGATCCAGTCGGCGCTGGCCTGGATCGGCACGGCGTGGGACGAAGGGCCGTTCTTGCAGAGCGAGCGGCTGGCGCGGCATCGCGAGCGTGGCGAGGAGCTGCTGGCGGCGGGGGCGGCCTATCGCTGCTTCTGCTCCGCCGAGCTGCTTGCCGAGCAGCGTACCGAGGCACAGAAGCGGGGCGTGGCCTTCCTCTACCCGCGCACCTGCCTGGGGCTCGCGGCCGCGGAGGTCGCCGCCCGCGTCGCCGCCGGCGAGAGCTTCGCCGTGCGCTTCCGCATGCCGGACGACCACATCCGCTTCACCGACCTGGTGCGCGGCGAGATGGACTTCCCGCCGGATGCCCTCGACGACTTCATCCTGCTGCGCTCGGACGGCTCGCCGACCTATCACATGTCGGTGGTCTGCGACGATATCGACATGCGCATCACACACGTCATCCGCGGCGAGGACCACCTCTCGAACACTCCGAAGCACATCCCGCTCTTCCAGGCGCTGGGCGGGCAAGTGCCCGTCTTCGGCCACCTGCCGCTGATCCTCGGCACCGACAAGAAGCGCCTCTCGAAGCGCTCCGGCGCCACCTCGGTCGAGGAGTTCCGCGCCGAGGGCATCCTGCCGCAGGCGCTGTACAACTACCTGGCCCTGCTCGGCTGGAGCCCGGGAGGCGACCGCGAGATCCTCTCGCGGGCCGAGATGATCGCCCTGTTCTCCGTCGATCGCCTGAACGCCTCGCCGGCGGTCTTCGATCGCGAGAAGCTGACCTGGGTGAACTCCCAGTACCTCTCGAGCCTGCCCCTGGCCGAGCTGCTGCCCCACCTGCGGCCCTTCCTCGCCGAGGTGGGGCTCGCCGCGGGCGTCGCTCCGGCGGGCGACGGTGCTGGGGAAGGCCCTGGCGACAGCCCCGGCGACGGCCCCGGAGGGGGTCCGGGCGGCAGCCCCGAGATCGATCCCCTCCGTCTGGCCGCCGCGATCGAGCTCCATCGCGGCCGCGTCCGCACCCTCCGGGAGCTGGCCGCGGTCGTGGTCCCGTACTTCCGCGACCGGCTCGACTACCCGCCCGACGCGATCGCCAGGTTCGCGGCCGACCCCGACCTGCCGGCCCACCTGGCGGCCCTCCGCGACCGTTTCGCCAGCCTTCCGGCCTTCACCAAGGAGGCCCTGGAAGCCGAGCTCAGGGCGGTCGCCGCCGAGCGCGGCATCAAGGCCGGCGCCCTCATCCACCCCACCCGCACCGCCCTCTCCGGCAGCCAAGCCGGCCCGCCCCTCTTCGACCTGGTCGAGGTCATGGGCCGCGACGCGACCCTCCGCCACCTCGACCACCTGCTCGATCGCCTGCGCGAGCCCGTACCCGCGGCGGCGGGGCAGGTCACCCCTTCGGCGCAGCCGGCACAGCCGGGAAAGGGTTGACCCGCTACCCCTGTTCGGCTACGCTCTTGCGCTGTCCTCCTGGGAGGTCGTTCAATGGTAGGACATGCGGCTCTGGACCGCAGAATCGGGGTTCGAGTCCCTGCCTCCCAGCCAATCTGACTCCCCCTCCATAAGGCTGCGAACAGGCCACGAGCTTCTCCTGCCAATCCTTCGAGGAGCCTGGGGGAGAGGTTCAGGCACTCCTCTCCCCAGGGTAGGTTTACGGGCGAGCCCAGTTCCCGGGTCAGCATCAGGTTCACCATAGGGAGAAGATGGGGTAGGATCAAGCTCATTGAGCACGCAGTTCGTGCAGTCGGGGAGCGCCATGCGGCAGACACACGCGGGCAAGCAAACATCTGCGCCGGTGACAGGCGCCAACCCACGCGGCATTCCCTCGAGGTCCCTGCTACCTCATCGCGTCGTGCAAAGTAAATGCGCTGGTGGCGAGCCGGCGGGATTGTTCGGCCCGTACGCCACCTGCGAAGGAGAGCAGCGAGAAGCGACAGGCCAGCGCCGCACGACCGGTAGCAGCAAGCCGAGGTCTGTGCCACCGATCGTCCATGACGTGCTGGAATCACCGGGCCAATCGCTCGATGCGCGGACGCGCGCTTTCATGGAGCCCCAATTTGGGCATGACTTCAGCAGGGTACGTGTGCATGCGGACGCGAAGGCGGCGGAGTCGGCGCGCGCGGTTGGCGCGCTGGCCTACACAGTCGGGCGCGAGGTGGTGTTTGGGGAGGGGCAATACCATCCAGACACGGGTGGGGGGAAGAGATTGCTGGCTCACGAGCTTACCCATGTGGTCCAACAGACGAACGGATTTCAGGCTGAACTGGCGATCAACCAGCCAGGGGATCGCTATGAGCAGGAGGCGGATCACACAGCGTTGGCGATTATCCGAGGCGCGCCATCCCCTGTCTATGGTCAAACAGGCGCTGGAGTGGTACGCCGATTGATGCGACAGGAAACGGGAAAACCGAAAACAGCCGAAGAAGCAGGCCCGAATGTGATGGAGCCCAGGGCCGAGAACGGCGAAACGGCCAAATACAAGTTGCTATCGTCGGATATCAAGGCACTGAAGAACTTCAAGATATCAGGATCAATCACTAGTGTGATTCCGGATGCCACGGCAGTTTCTACTGCGATTCCTAAGCTGCACTCGGTCGTAGATAGAATGCAAGGTGTAGATATTTCCGAGAAAGACATCAAGGATATAAATTTGAAAATCTCAGAGTTGAATAGTAAAATAGATTTTATGCGGCCGCAGGCTGCGGTTGTACCCGTGGCTTCACCAGGCGTTGTGTCTGGCTTGGTAGTCGTCTTGGAAGCAATAGGGGCAATTATTGCCGCTATATTGGAACTGCCCATATTGGTAATAATAACAGTTGCCGCGCTGGTCGTGTTGGTCTTGTGGGCTGTATATGAGATTATTCAGGCGATCCTTGAAGCCGCGGATGAGTTGACGAGATGCATTGAGCTCTGTTACCGCATTCTGGAGCGACCAAAGCCCCGTAAAGATAGTGGTCTCAACAAAGGAGAGTTCGACAAGTGTTTAGCTGCTTGTCGGTACAGTAACGCGGGGGAATAGGTGTCACCTGAATGTCACCTGGTTGGCGGGCGCGACCCCGCCATGGAAGCGATCCAGGCGCAGGCCGCGCCAAGGTGAAGCCTCCGAGGCCACGTCTGATCACGGGAGGAGCGTGAAGCTGCCCTTCCGTGACAGGCGGTAGGTTCCGAAGTCGCGGCGGTCCAGAGTCAGGACTCTGCGAATTCCTTCTCGCTCCGCAACTCGGACGAGGGCGGCGTCGGCCATGTCCATGGGAAGGTCCTGGTACTTCTCCATCAGGCGCTTGAGGTGGGGGATGTCGTCGTCGTCGAGTGGCAGGAGCCGGACAGAACCCGTTTCGAAGATCTCCCATAGCGCTTTCTGCGCCTGCCAGGAGAACGACAGAAGGTACATGGCCTCGACCACGACCGGCCAGACGCTGACCAGGTCGTCATCGATGTTGGCCAGGATCTCGACTACCTCTGGATGATGGTCGTCGCTGCGATCCAGGAGCGCGACCAGGGGGCCGGCGTCAACGAGTACGGCGCTCACGCTGCCGTGCCTCGAGAAGCTCGCTCAGCTTCCGACCCGTATCGGTCGAGAGCTGCTTTCCACCGCTGTCCACGATGCCCACGAAAGGCCGGAGGCGGTGATATGCGGAATCCTGGTCGGTCTCCTCTTTGGCGAGCCGGGCGATCGCGTCACGAATGACCTCGGACTTGGTCTGGCCACGTCGCGCGGCGAGCCGCTGCAGCGTCGTTTCTGTCGGGACATCCAGTCTTACAGTCGCCATTCCTCCCACCACCTCCTGTATTACAGACACTGTAGCACAGAAGCGGCCATGGCGCCGTCGCGCTCGGCCCCGGGCCTTTCCGCCCACCGGCGCTAGAATGCGGGCGGAGGTGGTGCATGAAAACGCCGCTGCTCGCAGCCTTCGCCCTGGCAGTCTTCTTCGTTCTTCCTTCCCCGGCGCACTCCCAGGCGATCACCTGCGAGCCTGCTTCCTCGCCCCTGATCGAGGTCATCAACTTCACCAGCAGGGCGATCGGCCTGCCGCCCAGCGAGACGCGCAGCGCGCTGGTGCTGTGCAGGGACCGGCGGCTGATCTCGTGGTCGGTGCAGACGCTGCAGGCGCCCGGCCACTCCGGCAACCTGCCGCCCTTTCCCTTCGCGGCCACCGTCCAGGTGGGCATGGTCTCCCCGGACTCCTTCGACAAGTTCCTGAACGCCATGTTCACGGCGAGGATCGGCCTGCTTGGCAGCTGCGATACGCGGATCTCGGACACCGAGCGGATCAGTCTCCAGGTCACCTGGTTCGGCCGCGGCACGCGGCGCAACACGTTCGACATCGGGCTCCTCGGCAGCGGCGTGAGCTGTTCGGAGGCCGCGCACGACCTCTTCCTGGCCATTCTCAGCCTGGCGTTCGATCCGGGGTCCAGCATCATCATCCTCGAGTGAGCGCGGGCGTCCCTCCCCGGGCGCTGTGCTAATGTCCCGCCCGTCCCTCCACTTCAGGGGCGGGCGAGCTCCGGAGCGCCTGTCGTCATGCACTCGAACGATCTTCCCGTAGTGAGCGTCATCATGGGCAGCAAGTCCGACTGGGAGACCATGCGTCACGCCGACGAGATGCTCGGCCGCTTCGGCGTGCCGCACGAGTGCCGGGTGATCTCGGCCCACCGGACGCCGGAGCTGGCGCGCGAGTTCGCCGGCGGCGCCGCGGCTCGCGGCATCGAGGTGATCATTGCCGGCGCCGGCGGCGCCGCCCACCTGGCGGGCGTCGTCGCCGCGCAGACCCTGCTGCCGGTGCTCGGAGTGCCGATCGAGAGCCGGGCCCTGCACGGCCTCGACTCGCTGCTGTCGACCGTGCAGATGCCCTCGGGCGTGCCGGTCGCGACGCTGGCGATCGGCGCCTCCGGCGCGGCCAACGCGGCGCTGCTGGCGATCCGCATCCTCGCCGCCAGCCGCCCCGAGCTGCGCCAGAAGCTCCAGGACTACAGCGAGGAGCAGACCCGGCGGGTGCTCGCCGAGACCCTGCCATGAACCTTGCCATGAGCGGCCCGAGCCGACCCGCCGGCGCCGGGGCTGTAGCCAAGGCATAGCGTGACCGCCGGCGCGGGCGGCGCGGGAAATACCGGCGACCTGGACGCCCCCGGCGCCCCCGGCCACTGGTTGCTCTACGGCGCGACCGGCTACACCGGCAAGCTGGTGGCGCGCGAGGCGGTCCGGCGCGGCCTGCGGCCGGTCCTGGCCGGCCGTGATCCCGTGGCGGTGGAGGACCTGGCGCGGGAGCTGAACCTGCCGAGCCGCGTCTTCGCCCTCGACGATCCGGCGGCGGTGGAGCGCGCGCTGGCGGGGCCGCCACGGATCGCCGCCGTGCTGCACTGCGCCGGTCCCTTCGTGCACACCAGCGCGCCGATGGTGCGGGCCTGCCTGGCGGCGCGCGCTCACTACCTCGACATCACCGGCGAGCTGGCGGTCTTCGAAGCGGTGCTGGCCGCGGGGCCCGCGGCGCGCGAGGCCGGCGTCGTGCTCTTGCCGGGGGTCGGCTTCGACGTGGTGCCGAGCGACTGCCTCGCCGCCCGGCTCGCCGACGCCCTGGTCGACGCCACCGAGCTCGACCTGGCCTTCGCCTCGGACCGCGGCACGTACAGCCGCGGCACCCTGAAGACCATGGTGGAGAGCCTGCCCCAGGCGGGCGCGGTGCGCCGCGCCGGCAAGATCGTGCCGGTGCCGATCGCCTACGACGTGCGCGAGATCGAGTTCGGCTGCGGCAGGCGCTGGGCGATGACCATCCCGTGGGGGGACGTCGCGACCGCCTATCACACGACTGGCATCCCCAACATCCGCGTCTATGCCGCCGCGCCCCGGCGCTCCGTGCGGCGCGCCCGGCAGCTCGGCTCCCTCCTGCCGCTGCTTGCCTGGCGGCCGGTCAAGCGTCTGCTGCAGGCGGCGATCGTCCGGCGGGTGAGCGGGCCGTCGCCCGAGGTGAGAGACACGGCGCGCGTCTACCTGTGGGGAGAGGCGCGCAACGCCGCGGGGGAGCGCGCGACCGCCACCCTCGAGACCCCGGAGGGCTACCGCTTGACGGCGGAGTCGGCGGTGGAGTGCGTGGAGCGCGTTCTGGCCGGGAGGGTGCCACCCGGCAGCTGGACCCCGGGCCGCGCCTTCGGACCTCACTTCGCAGCGGAGCTGCCAGGCGTGGTGGAGGGAGAGCTGAAGCGCTCGCCGGCGGCATCTCCGATCCCCTCCGGCGGTGCGCCGGAGGGGTAGGGCCGAATCCAGGGCAACGAGGGGAGGCGGAGACCGAGATCCTCTATTGCCGCTATTGCCGCGCCATCCAGTCTCCCACGATCGTGGCGAACGCGTCGGGCTCCTCGCAGAATGGCTGGTGCCCGCTCCGCTCGAAGATCCGCAGTGCGGCGCCGGGAATCGTGCCGACGAGGTCCTGCCAGAGGAAGTGCGGCACCACGTAGTCGAAGCGGCCATGGGCGACGAGGAGCGGCACGGGATACGAGGCCGCGATGGCGCCGACGTCCCAGTCGCGGGTCAACGGACCCATGAGGTGCTGGAGCAGCTGCGGACGCAGGACGGACCCCGCGAAGAGCGGCGCGGCGTCGCGGTGCGGATCGAAGAATCGCATCGGCGTCTGAGCGAAGAGAGTCTCTCCCGGGGACGCACCGGCCGGGAGCCGGGCCAGGTTGTCGCGCAGGGCCTGCTTGCGCTCCTCCGACGCGTCGCGCTCGAAGAACGCCGTGGCGGCCGCCGCGATCTGCGCCAGGTCGCCCCGCGGCGGTGCGCCGACCGCGATGACGCCCGAGACGCTCCGCGGACGGTGCCGGCCGTACTCGATCGCCAGCGCGCCGAGGATCGAGTGCCCGAGCACCGCGACCCGGTCGACTCCGAGAGCGGCCCGAATCGCCTCGAGGTCGTCGGCCAACCGCTCGAACGTCAGGTCGTTCGGCTCGCCGGTCGACTGGCCGCCGCCCCGCAGGTCGACGAAGACCAGGCGCAGACGAGCGCCGAGCTGCGGCGGCATCTGGATCTCGTACGGCTTCGTGCCGATCGCGCTCAGCACCAGGCAGACCGGCCCCTGGCCGCGGATCGAGTAGAACAGCTCGGCATGGTCGACGGACACGAACATCGGTTCGGCCCGCCCCGGTCCGCCGCTCAGCCGGCGTCGCTGCCGGTCGTGAAGGCCAGCGTCAGCAGGGTCTGCTGCTCCATCAGGTGGGCCTTGGCGGAGCCGGTGGCCGGGCTGGCGCTGGCGCGGCGGCGGACGGAGCGCACCCGTTTGCCGGTCAGGCGCTCGAGGCGGGGATGGAGGTAGAAGAGGGCGCCCATGTTCGCCGGCTCCTCCTGCACCCAGACCAGGTCGTTGCAATGGGGATGGCGGGCCAGCTCGGCGGCGAGCTCGTCCTTCGGCAGCGGGTACAGCTGATCGAGAGCGACGATGGCGGTGGCCGCCGCGCCGGCCGCGCCCGGCACACCGCCAGCGTCCGCAGTGGCCGCCGTGGCCGTCGCGCCGGCCGCGACACCCGTGCCACCCGCGCCCGCCGCGGCCCCGCGGCCGTGGCCCATGCGCCTTTCGCGCTCGCGGCGCAGCTCGTGGGCGATCTTGCCGGTGCAGAGCAGCACGCGATGGGCGTCCTCGACCTCGCCGTCCGGGACCACCTTCAGGAACTGGTCGCGGCCGAAGTCTTCGATCGGCGACGAGGAGTCGCGGTGGCGCAGCATGCTCTTCGGGGTCATCACCACCAGCGGCTTGCGCCAGGCCGACAGCGCCTGGCGGCGCAGCAGGTGGAAGTACTGGGCCGCCGTCGACGGCTGGCAGATCTGGATGTTGTCCTCGGCCGCCAGCTGCAGGTAGCGCTCGAGGCGGGCGCTCGAGTGCTCGGGACCCTGGCCCTCGTAGCCGTGCGGCAGCAGCATCACGACTCCGGAGAGGAGGTCCCACTTGTTCTCCGCCGCCGCGATGAACTGGTCGATGATCACCTGTGCGCCATTGGCGAAGTCGCCAAACTGGGCCTCCCAGAGCACCAGCGTCTCCGGGTAGTCGCGGCTGTAGCCGTACTCGAAGCCGAGCACCGCGGCTTCCGACAGCATCGAGTCGTAGACCTCGAAGCTGGCCTGGCCGGGCGAGACGTGGGCGAGCGGCGTGTACTCGCCGCCGTTCTCGACGTCGATCAGCACCGAGTGGCGATGCGCGAAGGTGCCGCGGCGGCTGTCCTGGCCGCTCAGCCGTACCGGGACGCCCTGCCGCACCAGCGAGGCGAACGCCAGCGCCTCCGCCATGCCGTAGTCGACGGGCCGCTTGCCCTCGCCCATCTCGGCGCGCTGCTTGAGCAGGGCCTCGATCTTCTTGTGGATGTGGAAGGTCTCGGGCCAGCTGGTGAGCGGCGCCGTCAGCTCGCGGATCTGGCCGCGGTCCAGGCCGGTCTTCGCGTCGTACTCCGGCCGGTACGGACCCCCCTTGAAGCGGTCCCAGTAGGCGGGCAGGGTGCGCAGCGGCGGCTTCTTCTCGAGGCTCTTCGCCGCTTGCTGGGCGGCGTCGAGCTCGGCCCGCACCGCGCCCGCCCGCCGCTCGGCCTCGTCCTCGGCGACGCCGCTGCGCTGGGCGTAGATCTTCCAGAGCGGCGGGTGGGCTTCGATCTGCTTGTAGAGCAGCGGCTGGGTGATCGTCGGGTCGTCCACCTCGCTGTGGCCGTACTTGCGGTAGCCGATGAGATCGACGACCACGTCGGAATGGAAGGCATAGCGGTAGTCGACGGCGAGCGCCGCCACCCGCACCACCGCGTCGGGGTCGTCGCCGTTGACGTGGAAGATGGGGATCGGCAGGCGCTTGGCGACGTCGGACGCGAAGCGTGACGACTGCAGGGCGCGCGGCTCGGTGGTGAAACCGATCAGGTTGTTGACGATGACGTGGACGGTGCCGCCGACGCGGTAACCGTCGAGATCGGCCAGGTTGAGGGTCTCGGCCAGGATGCCCTGGCCGGCGAAGGCGGCGTCGCCGTGCAGCACCACCGGCATCACCTTGGTGAAGTCGTGGTCGGCCAGCCGCACCTGCTTGGCGTGCACGCGCCCCAGCGCCACCGGATCCACCGCCTCCAGGTGGCTGGGGTTCGACACCAGGTGGAGGTGGACCTCGCGGCCGTTCCTGGCGCGGAAGGTGCCGGTGGCGCCCATGTGATACTTGACGTCGCCGGCGCCCAGCACGCTGCGCGCGTCGACGTCGTCGAAGCGGGCGAAGATCTCCGTCGCCGGCCTGCCGACGATGCCGAGCATCACGCTCAGGCGGCCGCGGTGGCTCATCGCCAGCACCACCTGCACGCCCGCGCTCTCCGCGGCGCGTTCGAGCATCTCGCCGAGCGCCGGGATGACCGCCGCGACGCCCTCGATCGAGAACCGCTTGCTGCCCTGGTAGCGGGTCTGCAGCAGCTGCTCGAAGGTCTCGGCGCGCTGGATCTGGGCGAGCACGCGGTCGCGGTCGGGCGGCGCGGGGTCGCTCTCCAGCCGCTCGGCGATCCAGCGGCGGCGCTCCGCGTAGGGGATGTGCATGAACTCGGCGCCGATCGTGCCGCAGTAGTAGCGGCGCGCCCAGGCCGCGGTGGCCGGGTCGGCCTCCTCCTCGAGCCCCGGCTGCGGCTCGCGGCGGAGCCGCCCCATCGGGTCGAGGTCGGCTTCCAGGAACCCCAACCTGCGGAAGGAGTTGAGCGTCTTGGGATCGAGCTGCGGCCGGTCCTCGAGCAGGGCGGTCGAGCGGTCTTCGCTGGTGGTCGCGGCCATGATCCTTCAAGGATAGCGCGTGCCGGCCGCGCCCGGTAGCGGCTGGCGGCGAGGCCGGCAAGGCCGGGCAAGGCGCCCGCGGGGATGGGTTACAGTACGGCAGCGTTCCGGAGTCCCGCACGGGACGATCGGCGACGGTCGAGCGTGGGTGCGGGCGCGGACCGCGGGAGCCCATCGGCAATCGACGAAGACGAGGTCGAAGACGAGGTGGAGATGAGATCGCAATCCGGCTGGCTGCTCGCCGCCCTCGCCGGTCTCGCCGCCCTGGCGGTCGGGGGGTCGCTGGCGATCCCCGCCGGCCCGGCGGCGGCCACCGCCGTCAACCTCGGCGCCTCGCCGCTCGAGCCCGCGACGACCGGCGGCCTGGCGACCCTCGACCGCGCGCTGGCCAAGCTGGGCACCCACAAGCGGCTGCTGGTGATCGCCGCGCACCCCGACGACGAGGACACGGCGCTGCTCACGCTGGTGTCGCGCGGCATGGGGGGCGAGGCCGCCTACCTCTCGTTGAGCCGCGGCGAGGGGGGCCAGAACCTGATCGGGTCGGAGCTCGGCGTCGGGCTCGGCCTCATCCGCAGCCGCGAGCTGCTGGCGGCGCGCGCCGTCGACGGCAGCCGGCAGTACTTCACCCGCGCCTACGACTTCGGCTACACGCTGTCGGTCGAGGAGACGCTGGGGCAGTGGCCCAGGGAGGTCATGCTCGAGGACGCGGTGCGGGTGATCCGCCGCTTCAAGCCGCAGGTGGTGGTCTCGGTCTTCCCGGGCGTGCCGCACCGCAACCATGGCCAGCACCAGGAGGCCGGCGTCATCGCCTACGCCGCCTTCCCGGTGGCCGGCGATCCGGCGGCGCTGCCGCGGCTCGCCGCCGAGGGCCTCGCCCCGTGGGCGCCGCAGGCGCTCTACTGCTGCACCTACTTCGGCGGCGACCGCGCCACGGTGACGACCTCCACCAGCACCATCGATCCCTGGACCGGCAAGTCGATCTACCAGCTGGCCTCGGCCAGCCGCAGCATGCACCGCTCGCAGGACATGGGGCGCCTGCAGCCGCTCGGCCCGCAGGAGGGGCGCCTGGTGTGGGTGGCGGGGGCGGCCCCGGCGGGCGGCGACGCGGGAGCCGGAGCCGTGGGCAGCGACGGCGGCGCCGGGGGCGCCAGCCGCGCCCGCGACGACGTCTTCGCCGGCATCGACACCCACCTGCACGCCATCGCCGCGCCGATCGCCGACGCCGCGAAGCGCCGGCGGGTGGCCGCCGAGCTCGACGAGGTCGAGGCGCTGGCGAGCCGCACCCGCGAACGGCTGAACCCGGCGCGCCCGCAGCAGGCGCTGGCGCCGCTGCTCGACATCGTGCGCCGGCTGCGGGCGGCGCTGGCCCCGCTCGCCGGCGCCGGCGCTGCTCCCGCCGCTGCCGCTCCTGCCGCTGCCGCTCCCGCTGTACCCACCACGTCGGCCGGGGCCGGCGAGCAGGCGGCCGCCGAGCTGATCGCGGAGAAGCTCGCGGTGGCGCAGACCGCGGCGGCGGCGGCGGCGGGCATCGCCGTGGACGCCACGACCGATCGGGAAGCCCTGACGGCGGGGGAGACCTTCACCGTGCACGCCGAGCTCTGGAACGGCGGCGGCGCGGCGCCCCTCGCCGGCGTCGCGGTCACCCTCGTGCCGGCCGCGGACGGGCCGCCCTGGAAGGCCGAGCCGCTGCGCGCCGAGACCCGGCCGGTGGCGGCCGGAGCGCTGTCCAAGTGGGACCTCGCGCCCGAGGTGCCGGCGGGCGCGCCGCCGAGCGTGCCGTACTTCCTGCGCCGGCCGCTGCAGGGGAGCCTCTACGACTGGAGCGCGGCCTCCCCGGCCGAGCGTGGCGAGCCGTTCGGCCCGCCGCCGCTCGCCGCGCGCTTCGACTTCAACCTGGACGGGGTGCCGCTGGCGCTCGAGCGCGAGGTGGTGCACCGGCATCGCGACGAGGTGCTGGGCGAGGTGCGGCGGCCGCTGCGCATCGTGCCGGCCATCGAGGTGTCGGTGGCCGAGTCGATGCAGGTCTGGCCGCTCGGGCGCCGCGAGGCGAAGAGCCTGCGCGTCGTGGTGACCTCCCACCGGCGCGCGCCGGTGCACGGCCGGCTCACGGTGACGCCGCGGCCGACGCCGGAAGGAACGGCCTGGCCGGCGATCGCGCCGCGGCCGTTCGATCTCCCTGCCGCGTCGCCGGCGGACGGCGGCGCGGGCGAGTCGGCCGCGCTGGCGCTGACGCTCGGCCCGCCGCCGGCGCCGCGTGCCGGGCGCTACCCGCTCGAGCTCGCCGCGGTGCTCGACGACGGCTCGCGCTTCGACCTCGCGGTGCCGCTGATCGACTACGAGCACATCCGGCCGACGCCCTATCCGCACGGCGCCGCTCTCGAGATCAGCGCCTTCGACCTCAAGCTGCCGCCGCTGCGCCGGGTCGGCTACGTGCGCGGCGCCTCCGACCTGGTCCCCGAGTACCTGCGCCAGGCCGGCGTGCCGCTCGAGCTGCTCGGCGCCGGCGAGCTGGCCGGCGGCGACCTGGCGCGCTACGACGCCATCGTCGTCGGCAGCCGCGCCTACGAAAGCGATCCGGCGCTGGCCCGCGCCAACCCGCGGCTGCTCGACTACGTCCGCGGCGGCGGCCTGATGATCGTGCAGTACCAGCAGTACCCGTTCGTCGACGGCGGCTTCGCGCCCTACAAGCTCGAGATCGCCCGTCCCCACGACCGGGTGACCGACGAGAACGCGCCGGTGACGCTGCTCGACCCCGCGAACCCGGTCTTCAACACCCCCAACAAGATCGGCGAGGCGGACTGGAAGGGCTGGGTGCAGGAGCGGGGGCTCTACTTCGCGCACACCTGGGACCCCGCCTACCGGCCCCTGCTCGCCATGGCCGATCCCGGCGGCCCGGAGCAGCGCGGCGCCCTGCTGGTCGCGAACGTCGGCAAGGGCAGGTACGTCTACACCGGCCTCGCCCTCTTCCGCCAGCTGCCCGCCGGAGTGCCGGGCGGCTACCGGCTGTTCGCCAACCTGCTGGCGCTGCGGTCGGACCAGGGGCGATGAGGGGGGCGCGGCTCCGGCTCCTGACGGTAGCGCTCGCGGCGGGCGTCGCCGTAGCCGCCGGCTGCTCCGACGGCCGCACGCCGCTGACCGTCTACTCGCCGCACGGCCGCGACCTGCTGGCGCTGATGGAGAAGAGCTTCGAGGCCCGTCACCCGCGGATCGACGTGCGCTGGCTCGACATGGGGTCGCAGGACGTCTACGACCGGGTGCGCTCGGAGACCGCCAACCCGCAGGCCGACGTCTGGTACGGCGGCCCGCGGGCGATCTTCGCGCGCGGCGCCGCCGACGGGCTGCTGGCCCCCTACCGGCCCGCCTGGGCGGACGCCGTGCCGCCGGCCAGCCGCGACTCGCGCAACCTCTTCTTCGGCGCCTACCGCACCGCGCCGGTGCTGGTCTTCAACTCGGCGGCGGTGCCGGCCGCCGAGGCACCGCGCGATTGGGACGACCTGCTCGACCCGCGCTGGAAGGGCAAGATCCTGATCCGCGATCCGCTGGCCTCCGGCACCATGCGCACCCTGTTCAGCATGATCCTGGCGCGGTCGGTGGCCGCCACCGGCAGCGCCGACCAGGGCTTCGCCTGGCTGCGCCGCCTCGACGCCCAGACCAAGGAGTACCTGCAGAACCCGGCGCTGCTGATCCAGAAGCTCGACCGCCGGGAGGGGCTGATCACCGTCTGGGAGCTGACCGACATGCTGTGGCAGAAGCAGCGCGGCGCCCCTCTCGACTACCGCTTCCCGGCCAGCGGCACGCCGGTCATCGACGACTCGATCGGCCTGGTCAAGGGGGCGCCGCACCCGGCCGAGGCCAGGCAGTTCATCGATTTCGTCGGCAGCGTCGAGGGCCAGCAGCTGGCGGCGCGGGAGGCCTTCCGGCTGCCGGCGCGGACCGATCTGCCGGCGGCGTCGTTGCCCGCCTGGGCGCAGGAGGTGCTGCGGGCGCTGGTCCCCGCCCGGGTGGACTGGGCGCTCGTCGAGAGCCATGAGCAGGAGTGGATGATCGCCTGGGACCGCACGGTGCGGGGCCACGGCGCCGCGCTGCCGGCATCGCCCGCGCCGGCGCCGGCTCCGCGGTAAGCCCCGCCGTTCGCGCCCGCGGCCCGCTCCCATTCCCATGCCCATTCCTATGCCCATGCCCGTGCCCACCCCCTACCTCCTCCTCGATCGCCTCGCCAAGACGTTCGGCACGGCCGGCGCCGGCGCCGGCGGCGATCGCACGCGGCCGGTGCTCGACGGCCTGACGCTCGCCGTCGATCGCGGCGAGGTGGTGGCGCTGCTCGGACCGAGCGGCAGCGGCAAGACCACGGCCTTGCGGCTCATCGCCGGCTTCGAGACTCCCGACGCCGGCGGCGGCAGGGTCCTGGTCGAGGGCCAGGACGTCACGGGTCTGCCGCCGGCGCGGCGCAACTTCGGCATGGTCTTCCAGCACTACGCGCTGTTCCCGCACCTGACGGTGGGCGAGAACGTCGCCTTCGGCCTGGAGGGACGGCGGTTGGCTCGCGGCCAGGTGCGATCGCGGGTGGCGGCGGCGCTGGCCCAGGTCGACCTGCCCGGCTTCGAGCGCCGCCGGGTGGGGGAGATCTCGGGCGGCCAGCAGCAACGCGTGGCCCTTGCCCGCGCCCTGGCGCCGGAGCCGCGCGTGCTGCTGCTCGACGAGCCGCTGTCGAACCTCGATCCGGCGTTGCGCGAGCGCACGCGGCGCGAGCTGCGGCGGGCGATCCGGCGGGTGGGGATCACCACCCTGCTGGTCACCCACGAGCAGGAGGAGGCCTTCCACCTCGGCGACCGGGTGGCGGTGCTCGAGGGCGGCGTGCTGCACCAGGTGGGGACGCCGGAGGAGCTCTACGACCGACCGGCCACGCGCTTCGTCGCCACGTTCGTGGGGCGGGCAAGCGTGCTGCCCGGCATCTTCGAGGGCGAAGGCGTGACCGGACGGGTGCGGGTGCGGCTCGACGGAGGGGCGGCCGCCGGTGACGTCGCCGGTGCCGGCGGCGACGTCGCCTGGCCAGGGGTGGCCGCCGAGCCGCTCGCCGCCGGCGAAGCGGTCGAGCTGGTGGTGCGGCCCGAGGCGCTGTCGCTGGTCCCGGCCGGCACGGCCGGGGCGCTGACCGGGCGGGTGGTGGAGCGGCGTTACGCCGGCCCCGTGACCTACTATCAGGTCGAGATGACCGGCGCGGGCCTCGAGATCGAGGTGGCCGCGGGCGCCGGAGCGGCGGCGGCCGGCGACGAGGTGGCGGTCGCGCCGGGCGCCTCCAGGGACGGCGCGGGTGGCGCGGTGAGCGCGGCGGGTGCGAGTGGCGCGACGGGTGCGGCAAGCGCGGCGGGTGCGGGCGGCGCGGCGGGCGCAGGCGGCACCGGGGGGCGGATCTTCCGCCGAGCGCCGGTGCGGGAGCCGGCTTGACGCGGTCCCCGGCAACCGTGCCGGCTGCCGCTCGCCCGCGGCTGCCGGGGCTCTCAGGGCTCCAGCGGCTGCCGCGGCTGCCGCTGCTGGGCGCGATCGGCCTGGCGCTCCTCCTGGCGTGGCTGGTGGGCTACCCGCTGCTGCTGACGCTGGTGGAGTCGTTCCACGGCCCGTCCGGCTGGACGGCGCGCTGGTTCGCGGACTTCTTCCGGCGCCCCGACGAATGGTTGGCGCTCTGGCGCAGCCTGTGGATCTCGCTGGCCTCGGTGGCGCTGGCGGCGGCGGTGGGGATCCCGCTCGCCTTCATCTTCGAGCGCGCCGACTTTCCCGGCCGCCGCTTCCTCGGCGCGGTCGCGGCGCTGCCGGTGGCGCTGCCGCCCCTGGTCGGGGTGATCGCCTTCCTGTTCCTGTACGGCGAGAGCGGCTTCGTCTCGCGCGCCGTGCAGGCGCTGCTGCGGCTCGACCACGCTCCCTGGCGGCTGGCCGGGCCGGGGGCGATCCTGCTGGTCCACACTTACTCGTTCTACGTCTACTTCTACCTCTTCGCCCGCGCCGGCCTGGCGCGCCAGGACGCCGCGCTGCTCGAGGCGGCCTCCTCGCTGGGCGCCGGCAGCGCCCGCCGCCTCTGGCGCGTCACCCTGCCGCTGCTGCGCGCGTCGCTGGTCACCGCCGCGCTGCTCACCTTCATGACCGCGCTCGCCTCCTTCTCCGCGCCCTACCTGTTCGGCGGCGGCTTCCGCGTCATGCCCACACAGATCCTCGCCTCCAAGCTCAACGGCGACCGCCAGATGTCGCAGGTGGAGACGGTGATGCTGGCGGCGGTGGCGCTCGCCGGCCTGTGGGCGTCCCAGGGGACCGGCGCCGGCGGCGCGCCGGCCAGCGGCGTCCGCGGCGTGGCGCCGTCGCGCCGGCGGGTGGGAGCGCCGCTCACCCGCGCCGCCGTCGCCGCCGCCGGCTACGCGCTGGCGCTGGTGCTGCTGCTGCCCCACCTGGTGATGGCGCTGATCTCGCTGGTGCCGGCCGGGACCTGGATCGCAGAGCCCTTCCCGCCGGTGCTCAACTTCGGCAACTACGCGCAGCTCGGCGACCGCGAGCACCTGCGGCCGATCGTCAACTCGCTGTGGATGGCTGCGGCGGCCACCGCCGCGGCCGCCGCTCTCGGGCTGGCCGCGGCGCTGGCCGCCGTCGCCGCTCGCCGCCGCGCCGACCAGCCAGGCGGCCGTCGCGGCAGCCGGCTTGGTGGGCGGTTCGGCAGCCGCATGGGCAGCATCCTCGGCAGCCGGCTCGGCGGCCTGCTGGAAGCGTTGGTCGGGCTGCCCTGGGCCATCCCCGGCACCGTCTTCGCCATCGCTCTCGCCACGACCTTCAGCGTCGACGCGCCCTGGCTGGGCAGGTTCGTGCTGATCGGCACGCCGGTGCTGCTGCCGCTCGCCTACCTGGTGCGGAGCCTGCCGCTGACCGGCCGCGCGGCGCTCGCCGGCCTGCGCGGCATGGACCCGGCGCTCGCCGAGGCGGCGGCGGCGCTCGGCGCCGGACGCCTTCGGACCCTGCGCCGCGTCATCCTGCCGCAGCTGCGCCCGGCGCTCGCCGCCGGGGCCGGGTTGGCGTTCATCACCGCGCTCGGGGACTTCGTAACTTCCATCGTCCTCTATACGTATGACACCCGGCCCATCTCGATCGAGATCCTGGCCAACGTGCAGCTCCAGGATCTCGGAATGGGGGCCGTCTATGGCGTGTTGCTGATGGCCGGAAGCGCGGTGGCGTTCTTGCTCTGGAGCCCCGCCGAGGGCCGTTGAAGGCAGCCGAGGAACCCGCATGAGCCGCCCCCCGAGCCCACCCGGCCCTTCCGACCCGCACCACCACGCACCCGCTTCGGCCTCGCTCCACCATTCCTCCGATCCCGGCGCCCCTATCAGCTCCGGGGCCTCGATGCGGCGCCTCTGGGTGCTGATGGCCACGGTCTTCGTGGACATGATCGGCGCCATGATCGTGCTGCCGCTGCTGCCGTTCTACGTGCTCCGGATGGGCGCCAAGCCATCCATCGTCGGACCGCTGGTCTCCACCTTCTTCCTGGCCCAGATCGTCTTCTCGCCAATCTGGGGCCGGCTGTCCGACCGCTACGGCCGCCGCCCGATGATCCTCGCCGGCCTGCTGCTGTCGGCGGCTGCCTACACCCTCTTCGGCCTCGCCCACACGTTGGTGCTGCTCTTCCTCTCGCGACTGGTGCAGGGGGCGGGAAGCGGCACGGTCGGGGTGGTGCAGGCGTACGTCGGCGACTCCATCGCGCCCGAGGAGCGGGCGAAGGCCCTCGGCTGGGTGACCGCCGCGACCAGCGCCGGCGTGGTCATCGGCCCGACGATCGGCTCGCTCTCCAGCTACCTGGGCCGCTCAGGGCCGGGCTATGTCGCGGCCGGCCTGTGCATCCTCAACGTGCTCTTCGCCGGCCGCTGGCTGCCGGAGTCGAAGCGCCACGACGGCGGCCACGCCGCGGCGCAACCAGAGCGCTCCCTCTGGCACCGCCTCTGGGAGGTGGTGGGGCAGCCGCTCTCGCCGGTCGGCGCGCTGATCTGGATCTATGCCATCGGCATGATGGCCTTCATGGCGATGAACGCCGTGCTCAGCCTCTATCTCGGCCACGTCTACGGCGTCACCGAGAAGACCATCGGCTGGTTCTACACCTACGTCGGCGTCATCTCGGTGGTGATGCGCGCGATCCTGCTAGGCCCCGCGGTCCGGCGCCTGGGCGAGGTCGGCGCCATGCGCGCCGGCGCCCTCTCGCTGGCCCTCGGCATGGCGGCGATCCCGCTGCCGGCCTGGCTGCAGGCGCCGCAGTCGCTGCGCATCGTCTGCCTGGCGGTGATCGTCACGCTGGTGCCGGTCGGCACCGCCCTGCTCTTTCCGTCCACCACCGCCCTGGTCTCGCGCCGCAGCCCGCGCGGAGAGATGGGCCAGATCATGGGCGTACAGCAGCTCTTCGGCGGCATCACCCGCTTCCTCGGACCCATCTGGTCCACCTGGCTCTTCGGCACCAGCGTCGCGCTGCCCTTCTGGGCCGCCGCCGTCTTCATGCTCAGCGGCGGCGCCCTCACCTGGCGCATCCGCCCCGAGCCCCGCCACCGCCCCGCCGCCGCGCCGGTCCCGGTCGAGGTGGCCCCGCTGACCGAGATCGCCGACCTGCCGGATGCCTGCGCCGCAGCCGAGCTGTCGCAAGAGCAAGCGGCAGCGCCGGCGGCGCCCGGCGCTCTGCGCGGCTGATCAACGCGAGCCGATCCGCTCCCTGACGGCGCTGGCGAAAGCCAGCAGATCATCCAGCCGATTGCGCGCGATGTCCTCGACGACCGCCAGGTCGACACTCTCGTAGCCGTGCACCAGGACGTTGCGGAAGCCGATCATCCGGTGCAACGGCGACTCGAGGCCGGCGGGTATCCAGTCATGCCTCACGACCAGATCGATCAGCTCGTGGTTGCTGCGCGGTTCGCCGAGGCGCTCCTCGGACACGATGTGCGAGGCCACGTCGAGGACCGATTGAATAGCGATCTGGAGCGTGTGCTCGAAGAACCGCTCTTCCCGCAGGTCGGAGTGGATCCGATCCGGATCGCCCATGGTCCGCAACTCCTTGACGCACGTCTCGATCCGCGCGAGCTTCTTGGCCACGAGCTCGCGATCCGCGCCGGTCACGGCTGCAGGTCTTCCGCGGTCTGGCGGTAGCGCCGCAGGAATGGTTCGAGATCCCAGAATTCCTGGCGCGTTCGGACCTCGAAGCGAATGCGTCGAGTGTGGTCGCGGTCGAGCAGCAGGCAGCCGTCGCGCAAGACCCTTTGGGCAAGATCGACTGGGGCGCGATTCAAAACCGTGAGGTGGACTGGACGCCCCAGGAGCCGCTCCAGCTCGGCTTCCAGATGGAAAGCGAGTCCCTCGAGGCCGGGCGGCGGGGCGTCGGCGTAGAGCACGCCCACGTCGACGTCGCTGTCCGGCCTGGCGCTCCCTCGGGCCCAACTGCCGAAGAGGTAGGCGGCCGCGAGCCCTTCGCCGTCGGCGCGCGCGGAGAAGAAGTCGCGCAGCTTGGTCTTGATCTCGTCCGCGGAGCCCATGGTCGGATCATATGCGATAGGCCGCCTTATAGGCTCACGACAGGTACGCTCATCGTCGGTGCCGGCCGATCATTTTCCTTGCGACCTCAACCTTGCTCAAAAGCTCCGTTGCGCGGCGATGGCCGAGCTCATAGCGGTAGGGGCTTCCTACCGGAATCTCTTTGTAGGTGCGCGTTCGGGGATCCTTTCTCTGCAGGCTTCTGGTGATCGCGCGCTCGCCATGCCGCTGCGCTCCATCGAGATCGCTCGCGCGCATGGCAAGCAGGCCGAGAGCGGTATGGGCGTCCGCCTCCAGAGGGACATAGTCCCCTTGGACGGCGAGTTGGAGCGCTTCTCGCGCGCACCCCTCTGCTTCAGGGCCGCTGGAACACTGCGCCAGTGCGAGCAGAATCCGCGCACGCATGGCGGTCAAGCTGGAGTTTCCAGCGTCGTGCAAGGCCTCATTGAGCAGGCCCTTCGCCTCCTCCAGTCTGGGCGGATCTGCCATGGCCAGGCAAAGAGCCACGGCATGCCTCTCGTCCACGCGGTTCGGCTCACCGAATCGCTGCGAGGCCTCTGCGGCTCGCTTGGCCAGGTCGAAGGCGCGAGAAGAATCGCGCTGTGCCAGGAACAGATGGGCCTGGTTGATCAAGATTCCCGGCTCATAGCGGGAAGTCTCTGAGAAAGCCAGCTCGAGCGCCTCATCGAGGCTGGCCGCAGCTTCAGGGAACCATCCGAATTGCATGTACAGATCGCCCAATTCGCGGAGACAAGAAATGACGTTACTCTGAAGTCTCAGTCGACGAGAGATGTCCAGACAAGCGAGGAGGTTCTTCTCGGCCTGTTGGTAATCGCCGATCAACTGTTGATCAATGGCGAGATTAACCATTCGGATGGCTAGGAGCATCTCGGAGTGCGCCCGGTCCCACGCTACTACGATTTCATGAAGCACCGCGGCCTGGCAGGCTGAGACGCAAATGCGATAGGAGTTCGCCAGGATGTTGAGAGCCCATGCTTGTTGGTCATTCGCCGGACGCGACGGCTCCGCGCGGCCGGCACCGGACGGGAAGAATACGGGGTCGAGCAGATCTTTGAGCAACCCGAAGGCCTTGAACTTGTAGACCAGCAAGCGCGCGAGCCGGTCTCGCAGCAGGACGATCCCTCGATCCTGATCACCGCTCGCCAGAAGGTGGTGGACCAACTCGACGACGAAAGCGACGTCTTCGACTCCAAGTATCCTGTCCGCGTCCGGCCTCGCCGGTCCCACATATCGTTCTTCTTGGGGCGGCACGGCCCGAAACTCTTCCCGCAACTCTTCGCCAGTCGCGGTCTGAAAATAATTCGCCATCAGTCGGTGCGCGGCCACAGCTCCCTGCGGGTCCGTCGTGAGAAAATTGTGCCGCGAGTACTGCCGTACGATCGGATGCATGTCGAACGTCGAGCGTGTTCTCTCCACGAATCCACGCGCCTCGAGATCCTTCACGGCATCGCTCAAGGGAAACTGCTCTTCGAAGACGCGGAGCTTGGGATAGTCGATGAGGACTCGGTAGAGAGAGAGCCGCTCTAGGAGCCCGCGCGAGGAGGCTGGCAGAGAGCGATACGCGTGCTCCAGGATGTGATGGCGCTGATGGTCCCCGACCTTGTCTCTCAAGTTCGCTATCAGGTTATATTTGCGTAAGGCTCTCAGATCTCCGGGCGTTTCAAGGTCCTTCACGACCAAGCCGGCGAGGAGCTTGAGGCCAAGAGGATGCCGGCCATACAGCGAGAAGACTCTCTCGAACTCGCGAGGATCTGGGTGGACTCCGGCCGACGTTAGATAGTCTGTTGCCTCCTCGATGGAAAGGTCGCCCAGGCGCTCGATGCGACAGCCTTCTCGATCTTCCAGAGAGGTCGGAACGTCTCGTGTGGTGATCAGTATCTTGGTGGCGGGCTGCGACCTGCCGGCCATCATCGTAAGGAACCAGTCCAGGTTAGGATCTGCAAACGAACGCTCAGCACCTTCAAGAGCGACATCGAAAGCTGCGGTGCCGGCCGCGTCGGCGCCGGTGTAGCCTCTAAGGACGCGCTCGAGACCGTCGAGGACGATTAGGAAGCGCCGACTCTGGAGCTTCTCTTGCAGGAGGTCGAAAAGCCGTCGAGGTGAGTCGTCGGGACACTTCCCGAGGATCGTCGTGAGGGTATAGCGCACAAATTCGTCGGGCAGGGAAGCTGGAGAGTAGAAAGACCACCAGATCACGCCCTCCCACCTGCTGTCGAAGGAAGGTTCGTTACTCATCCAGTTCGAGACCAGGGAGGTTTTCCCTTGCCCCCCCAGCGCCGCCCAGATGAAGATAGGATGCTTGGGAGCAGTCAGCCACTCGGTGAGGAGTCTTTGTTCTCGTGATCGCCCAGTAAAGCCTTTTCCGGTTCCATAGGGCTCCCGAGCGTGCACGGTCGGAGAGGTCTTGCCAAGAGCAGGCCGACTCTGTTGTACAACCTTCCGGGCCACCTCGGCGAGATCCTCCGGTCTTCTGAGGTCCAGCCGGCCAATTCCTCCGAGGATAAGTTCGAATGGACAGTCTTCGAGCACGATGGGCACCAATCTGAGGCCCACCTCTTGCGCCCGGCTCCACTCGATCTTGCACCAATCTGAAGCCATTGAGGCTCTCGAGACAAGAGCCAGCATGAGCGAGCTTGCAGCGAGCCCCTCGGCGATGACGTTGTTGATCGGCTTCCCGGCCCACTGTTCTTCCGTGTAGATCCAGACCGGCACACCGAAGGCCTCCAACTGGTCGGATAGCTGCTTTGCCATCTCTCGATCGGCGGCAGTGAAGCTGAGGAAAACACCCGTAGTTTCCATGTTGCGTAAAATATCTTAATCCAGCAGCTCGTCTAGGGTCAAGGGGTTACCTGGTGCGGCCGGGAGGACTCGAACCCGGCAAAGGATTTGGGAAGTCCCTGCCGCCGTCCGATCACACCTGCGAACGGATCGGCAGCACGACCATCGGCACTCCCATCCATTGCAGTCGCCGCTGGATGAACCAGGAGGTCTCGTTGTGGAGGAGGCGGTAGAAGAAGCGCTCCTGGCGGAAGACGAGCTTGCCGGTGAAGATGGTGGCCTTGGGATAGATCTGGGCGAGGCGCTTGCAGACCTGGGCGGCTTCGGTGACGACTTCGGTGCCCATGTGGCTGACGCTGTCGGCGGGGAAGCCGAGGCGCCGGGCGAGGTCGACGTACTTGGCGAGGTCTTCTTCGGTGTGCCGGGCGAGGGCCTCGAGCTCCTCTTTCCCCTTGAAGCTGCCTGAGTCCACTACGGCGATCGAGACGAAGACGAACTGCTTGTAGAGCCCGGGGAAGAAGCGCAGGATCGAGAGCATGGTGTGCACGCCGAAGCCGTTGAACGAGCTCACCAGCAGCACCGCCGTGGGGGCCTTGGGGTCGAGCGGGGCCCGGTTCGGCTCGCCGGTGGTCGGCAGCGAGCCGAGGACGTCGTCGAGCTGGCGCAGCCCTGCCTTGGCGCGCGTGTAATGCGCCTGGATCAGGTAGCAGAGGACGACGAAGGTCGAGGTGATCAGGACCGTCACCCAGCCGCCGTGCGTGAAGCGCTCGATCAGCGTGATGACCAGGATGCTGGCGCACATCACCAGCGCGACGCCGTGGATGGCCAGGTGCCGCCGCCGGCGCCGCTCGCCCCGCTTCGCCCACCAGAAGCGGCTCATGCTGAGCTGCGACAGGGTGAAGGTGAGGAACACGTTGATCGAGTACATGAACACCAGGGTCTGGATGTTGCCCCGGGTGTAGAACAGCATTCCCAGCGCCGCCGCGCCCATCAACAGCACGCCGTTCTGCATCGTCAGCTGCTCGGAGAGGGCGGCGAAGCGGTGGGGAAAGAAGGAATCGGTGGCCATGTTGGCCATCACCCGCGGCCCGTCGATGAACCCGGCCTGCGCCGCGACGACCAGCAGCAGCCCTTCGGAGATCAGAGTGATCAGCACCAGCCAGTAACCGAGCGGCATGCCGTCGATGCGCCAGTCGCCGAAGACGTTCTCGGCCAGGATGGCGTTCATCGTCTTGCCCTCGACGTGGTGGGCGTTGAGCAGCAGGTAGCCGACCAGGATGCCGCCGGCGGTCAGGGCCAGCGACAGCGCCATGTAGAGCATGGTCCGCTTGCCGGTCTCCACCCGCGGCTCGCGCATGATCTGCAGCCCGTTCGACACCGCCTCGATGCCGGTGTAGGTGCCGCCGCCCAGGGCGTAGGCGCGCATCAGCAGCAGCGCCATGCCGCCCAGGCCCAGGGTGGCGAGACCGGAGTGAAAGCCCTGCGACGCCTGGTGCGCCACGATCGGCACTTCCGGCAGATGGCCGAACACCGACCAGCCGATGAGGAGGGCGTGGGTGGCCAGGAACACCAGGAAGATAGGGAGCAGGGTCTTGATCGACTCCTTGACGCCGCGCAGGTTGAGGGCGATCAGCAGGGCGATGACCAGGTACTCCGACGGCAGCTTCAGGTTGTGCAGCTCCCGCGGCAAGAAACTGAAAACGGCGTCGCCGCCGGAGGCGATCGAGACCGTTATCGTCAAGACGTAGTCGACCACCAGGGCGCAGCCGGAGATCACGCCGATGCGCGGCCCGAGCAGGTGGGAGGCGACCACGTAGCCGCCGCCGCCGGTCGGGAACTGCTCGATGATGCTGCTGTAGGACGCGGAGATGATGAGGACGGTGAGGGCGGTGGCGATGGCCAGGCCGATCGCCAGGTAGGTGTGCACGCCGAGGGTGCGGAACGCCTCCTCCGGGCCGTAGGCGGACGACGACAGGCCGTCCGCTCCCAGCCCCACCCAGGCCAGGAAGGCGATCAGCGACATCTTGTGGAGCTGGGAGGTGTCGGTGACGTCGCGCGGCGCCCCCAACACGGTCCTGCGGACTCTCTCCGAGAGTGACCCGTCGACGGGCTCACGCTCCTGTTTGCCGTCAGTCACGAACGCTCATCGCCTCCCGGACGGTGCCGGGCACGCCCCTCCGCGCGGCGGCGGTTCGGCTGGCCGATGATCCAGGCCAGCGCAGCCGGCGGCGCCGCCAACAACCCCCGAGCAGACAACAAAAAGAGGCAGGGAAGCTCTCGCCGCCCTACCTCTCTCGTATCGTCTGAAGCCTTGCGGCTGACGTGGCGTTGGTTGCGGGGGCAGGATTTGAACCTGCGACCTTTGGGTTATGAGCCCAACGAGCTACCAGGCTGCTCCACCCCGCGTCAGTCCAGCCGCCTCCCTGCTGCGGAGGCGAAGATGGATGGTGCCATATCGCCGTTGGGCTGTCAAACTCAGGCGTGCGGTATGGATCGTCCATCCCCCCGTCCAAGGCCAACCCCTCGCCCCACCCCACCGGCCTTGCGGCGGTGATTCTTCGGGTGTATAGTTCACTTGTGAACGAATTGCCCTGCCCGGGTCGGCCGGAGACCGTGATGATGCTGCTGCGGACGGCGGAGCGGGTCGAGCGGGCGCTCGAGCGGTCGCTCGAAGGGATCGGATTGTCCCCGGCCAAGCTGGCGGTGCTCGGCGGGCTGGCGGCGGCGGGGGGCTGCCTGTCGCTGGGGGATCTCGCCCAGCACCGCAGCTGCGTCAAGTCCAACATCACCAAGCTGGTCGATCGCCTCGAGGCCGACGGCCTGGTGGCCCGGAGGGACGATCCGACGGACCGCCGCGGCGTGCTGGCCGAGATCACCCCCGAGGGGCGGCGGTTGCAGGCCGAGGGCGAGCGCCTCATCGGGCAGGTGGAGGAGGCGCTGACCCGCGACCTCGCCGGGGATGACGTCGCGGCATTCCGCTCGCTGCTGCAGGAGATCGCCTCGCGGAGCGGATGAGCCTTTTTTCGGGCCTGATCGTTCACCGGAGCACAGTGCTTCGGTCAACCGTACGCAGATGAACCAGAAAGGGATCGACCCCATGACGACCGCTACGACCGCCTCGACCCTGCGCCTGCTCACGCCGGTCCGGCTCGGAGACCTCGAGCTGCCCAACCGGGTGCTGATGGCCCCCATGACTCGCAACCGGGCGGCGGCGGGGAACGTGCCGACCGAGCTCAACGCCGCCTACTACGCCCAGCGCGCCTCGGCGGGGCTGATCATCACCGAGGCGACCCAGGTGAGCCCACAAGGCGTCGGCTATCCGGGCACGCCGGGGATCCACAGCGATGCCCAGGTCGCGGGTTGGCGGCTGGTGACCGACGCTGTCCACCGGCAGGGCGGCCGCATCTTCCTGCAGCTCTGGCACGTCGGCCGCATCTCCCACCCGGACTTGCAGCCGGACGGGGCGCTGCCGGTCGCGCCTTCGGCCATCGCCCCCGCGGGCCAGGCGATGACCCTGGCGGGCCCGAAGCCCTTCGTCACGCCGCGGGCGCTTGCCGCCGGCGAGATCCCCGGCGTGGTGCGCCAGTTCGCGGAGGGGGCGCGCCGCGCCCGCGACGCCGGCTTCGACGGCGTCGAGATCCACGGCGCCAACGGCTACCTGATCGACCAGTTCCTGCGCACCGGCACCAACACCCGCACCGATCTCTACGGCGGTCCGCCGGCGAACCGCGCGCGCTTCCTGCTCGAGGTCGTCGCGGCGGTGCGAGAGGCCTGGGGCGGCGGCGGCCGGGTCGGCGTGCGCCTGTCGCCGCTCAGCGCCTACAACGACATGAGAGACGACGACCCCCTCACGACCTTCTCGCACGCGGCGGCGGCGCTGGGCGAGCTCGGCCTGGCGTACCTGCACGTCGTCGAGGCGCGGCCCGTGGCCGCCGGGCAGCCCTATCTCACGCTGGCGCTGCGCCGCGTTTTCCATGGACCGCTGGTGATCAACGGCGGCCTCGACCGCGAGAGCGCCGAAGCGGCGCTGCGCAACGACGAAGGCGACGCGGCGTCCTTCGCCGTCAAGTTCCTGGCCAACCCCGACCTGCCGGCGCGCTTCGCCGCCGGGGCGCCGCTCAACCTGCTCGACCGCGCCACGATGTACGGTGGCGGCGCCAAGGGCTACGTCGACTACCCGTTCCTCGACGCCTCGCCGGCCGGGGCCGCGGCGCCGCCGGCGGCGGCCGCGCCGGTCGCCGCGCCGGCGTCGTAACGCACCGACGAAGCTACCGGCACTCCCCGAAGCCCCGCGGCCAAGGAAGCCTCGGCGGGGGCGCGCGCATGCTAGACTCCACCGCCGCCGGCTTCGCTCGAGCGAGCGCGCGCCGCCGGCGGTCGCCTCCGGGCGTCGCACGCGCGTCCCCTCCCGCCATGGTCCTGCAGCTCCTCCGGAGACCCCGCACCCGCCTGCACATCGGCAGCGGCCGCGAGCGCCTGGAGGGCTGGGTCAACGTCGACAACCAGGCGCTGCCGGGCGTCGACGTGGTGGCCGACGTCACGCTGGGGCTGCAGTTCTCGAACGTCGAGGCCATCTTCGCCGAGCACTTCATCGAGCATCTGCGGATCGATCTCGCGGTCGGCTTCCTGCGCGAGGCCTGGCGGGTGCTCGGGCGCGAGGGCTGGATCCGGCTGTCGACGCCGAACCTCGACTGGGTGTGGTCGACTCACTACCGGCTCGCGGGCGACCCCGAGGTGAAGCGCGCGGCGGCCCTGCAGCTGAACCGCGCCTTTCACGGCTGGCGCCACCAGTTCCTGTGGAACCGCGACATGCTCGGCGAGGCGCTCGCCGCCTGCGGCTTCACCGCCATCCGCTGGTGCGCCTACGGCGAGAGCGAGCTGCCCTACTTCCGCGGCATCGAGCGCCACGAGACCTACGGCGACGCCCCCGAGCTGCCGCACGTGATCATCGTCGAGGCCTGCAAGGGAGAGCCGCGGCCCGAGCGGCTGGCGGAATTCGAGGCGCTGATCCAGCGCGAGTTCATGATCCACCTCGCGGACTAGTGACATGCCACCAGTGTCCGTGCGGGGCACTCATCTCCACCGGCTGCGGCCGGTCCTGCTCTTCACCCTGCTGCCGGCGGCCGCGGCTTGCTCCCGCCTGCACCCCGGCGCGCCGGCGGCGGCGGCGCTGCCGCCGGCGCACAACCTGATCTTCATCCTGGTCGACACCCTGCGCGCAGACCACCTGCCGCTCTATGGCTACCGGCGCGACACCAGCCCGAACCTGGCGGCCCTGGCAAGGGAGTCGGTGCTGTTCGCGAACGCCCGCAGCCAGGCGTCGTGCACCTTCCCGTCGGTCAACTCGATGCTGACCTCGCGGTCCGGCGCGGCGTTCCTCGGCCAGCCCGGCGGTGCCATGGGCTTGCCGGCCGGTATTCCCGGGCTGGCGGAGATCCTGCGCGCCCGCGGCTTCGGCACCCACGCCGTCTCGGCGAGCCCGATCGTGCGCCGGAGCCCGGGGCGCTTCAACCCCGGCGGCGGCTTCGGCCGCGGCTTCGACACGTTCCAGGAAGACTGCGTCTGGAAATCCGCCGACTGCGTCACCGACCAGGCGCTGCCGCACCTCGCGCACGATGCGCGGCCGCTCTTCCTCTACCTGCATTACCTCGACCCGCACGGCCCCTACGCGCCTCCCGCCGCCTACCGGCACCGCTTCGCGCTCGGCCAGCCGGCGAAGGACTTCGTGCGCCAGGGCGATCCCAATCCGATCGCCGACTGGCTCTACAAGCACGCGCCGAACCCCGGCCTGACCGCGGCGGACCTGGCCCACCTGGTCGACCTCTACGACGACGAGATCGCCTTCTTCGACTCGCAGCTCGGGCGCCTGCTCGCCGGTGCGCGCGCCGCCGGCCTGCTCGACGACGCGATCGTCGTCTTCGCCGCCGACCACGGCGAGGAGTTCCTCGAGCACGGCGACGTCAAGCACTGTCACAACCTGTTCGACACCACGATCCGCACCCCGCTGCTGCTGCGCGTTCCCGGCGCGCACCCGCGCGTCGTCGCCGAGCCGGTCTCGAATCTCGACATCGTGCCGACGGTGCTCGAGCTGCTGACCGGCGCGGGCGGCGGGGCGCATCGATCGGGCGGGCGCGAGGACGCGCGCTCGTCTCCCGCCGCCGGCCCGCCCGCCCCCGCCTTCGAGGGGCGCAGCCTGCGGCCCGCCGTCCTGGGACGGCCGCTGCCGCCGGCCTACCAGTGGGCCGCCCAGGGCACCCAGCGCAGCGTCGCCGACGGGCGTCTCAAGCTGGTGCAGGACCTCGGCAGCGGGCGCTTCGCGCTCTACGATCTCGCCGCCGATCCCGGCGAGACGCGGGACGTGCTCGCCCTGCGCCGGCGCGACTTCCAGCGCCTGCGCGGCGCCCTCGCCGCCTGGCTGGCGCGCACCGAAGGCGGTCCGGCCGCCGACGGCCTGCGCCGCGCCGCGGAGGCCGATCGGCGCCTGCGCTCGGTCGGCTACCTCGACCACTGAAGCGCGGCGCGCGCACGGGGAGCCGTGCTCTAGCCTGTGTCGTGGGTCAGCTCCCTCCGTCCTCCGTTGGGCGAGGCACGGGAGTCCGCGGCCGGTTCGCGGCCGGTTCGCTGAGGTTGGTGGCCACCCCTCGCCCAAAGGAGCCGGAGGGAGCTGACCCACGACCTTCGCTTGAGCAGCCGTGCGTTTACGGCTAACCTTGAGGCATCGAACAAGCGCCGCCGCCAGCCGGAGGAGAGGGCATGTTCAGCATCGAAGAGATCGTGGCTCGCGAGATCCTGGACTCGCGCGGCAACCCGACGGTCGAGGTCGAGTGCGTGCTCGCGGGCGGCAGCGCCGGGCGGGCGGCGGTGCCCTCCGGCGCCTCCACCGGCAGCCGCGAGGCGCTCGAGCTGCGCGACGGCGGCAAGCGCTACGGCGGCAAGGGCGTGCGCAAGGCGGTCGCCGGCATCCACGACGAGATCGCCCCGCGCTTGCAGGGCATGGACGCGCGCGACCAGGCCCGCGTCGATCGCGCGCTGATCGATCTCGACGGCACCGAGGACAAGAGCCGCCTCGGCGCCAACGCCGTGCTGGGGGTGTCGCTGGCGGTCGCCAAGGCGGCGGCGGATGCCGCCCGCCTGCCGCTCTACTGCTATCTCGGCGGGCCGGGCGCGACGGTGCTGCCGGTGCCCATGCTCAACGTGCTCAACGGCGGCGCCCACGCCGACAACTCAGTCGACGTCCAGGAGTTCATGCTGGTGCCGCTCGGCTTCGAGAGCTTCGCCGAGGCGCTGTGCGCCGGCGTCGAGGTCTACCACACGCTGAAGGGGGTCCTGAAGGAGCGCGGCCTGGTGACCGCTGTGGGCGACGAGGGCGGCTTCGCGCCGGACCTCGCGAGCAACCGCGAGGCGCTCGACCTGCTGCTGCGGGCGATCGAGAAGGCGGGCTACGCGCCGGGGAAGCAGGTGGCGCTGGCGGTGGACGTCGCCGCCAGCGAGCTGACCGGCGGCGGCGGCGACAAGCGCCGTCCCGGCAAGGCCTCCGGCCCCTCCGCCGGGCCGCGGTCCGACAGGGTGCGCTACGACCTCGCCGGCGAGGGGCGCCGCGACCTCGGCAGCTCCGACCTGATCGCCGCCTACCGCGAGTGGCTGGACGCCTACCCGCTGGTGTCGATCGAGGACGGCCTTGCCGAGAACGACCAGGAGGGTTGGAAGGAGCTGACCGCCGAGCTCGGCCACCGCGTGCAGCTGGTGGGCGACGACCTGTTCGTCACCAACCCCGAGATCCTGGCCCGCGGCATCGCCGGCGGGCTCGCCAACGCGCTGCTGGTCAAGCTCAACCAGATCGGCACCGTGACCGAGACCCTGGACGCGGTGGAGCTCGCCAAGACCCACGCCTACGCCAACGTCATCTCCCACCGCTCCGGCGAGACGGCCGACACCACCATCGCCGACCTCGCGGTGGCGACGCGCTGCGGCCAGATCAAGACCGGCGCGCCCTGCCGCAGCGACCGGGTGACCAAGTACAACCGCCTGCTCCGCATCGAGGAGGAGCTGGAGGGCGTCGCCTCCTACGCAGGGGCTGCCGCCTTCCCGCGCTGGCCGGCTTGAGGAACCCGGGGACACCGCGGGGCCCCTCCCGCGCCGATTCTTCGCGCCCGGTGCTCCTGGCCGCCGTCCTGCTCTTCGTCGCCCTGCTCGGCGCCGCCGGCCTGAAGAGTTATCGCGACCTCACCGCCGCCAGGGCCCACGAGAAGCAGCTCGAGCTCCGGATCGACGAGACCCGCAACGGCGTCGACCGCCTGCGCGGCCGCATCGACCGGCTGCGCGGCGATCCAGCGACGCTGGAACGGCTGGCGCGCGAGGACCTCGGCCTGGTGCGCCGGCAGGACGTGGTGATCGAGCTGCCGCGCGACGCCGCGGCGCCGCCGAGCCCGTCGCCGGCGCGGCCGTGACGGCGGCTCCCCGCGCGCGGCCGGGTGGCGCCAGCCGCCGCGGCGCGACCGCGGACCGCCTGGCGCTGGCGGCGGCCGTGGCGCTGCTGCTGGCGCTGGCGCTCTACGGGTCCCGCGTCCACTGGGTCGAGGAGGCCGGCACCGCCGAGCGCGACGGCTACGTCGGCCAGGCGGAGCAGCTGCTCTCCGGCTCGCTGCCTCGCGACCCCTACCGGCCGCTGCTCTACCCGCTGCTGACCGCGGCGCTGTCGCCGCTGACCGGGAGTCCCTTCGCTGCCGCGCGGCTGCTGTCGAACCTGGCCGCGGCCGGCCTCGCCTGGCTGGCTTTCGCCTACGGGCGGCGGCTGGCGGGCGCCGCGGCGGGCGGCTGGGCCATGGCCGCAGCCGCCGTCAACCCGAATCTCTGGATCATCGGCCAGCACGTCACGACCGACATGCTGTTCGCGGCGCTGGCGGCAGCCTGCCTGCTGGCCGGGCTCCACTACCTGCAGGCGCCGGCGGCGGCACCGGCGCTGGCAGCCGGCCTGACGCTGGGCCTGGCCGCGTTCACGCGCGGGAACGCCCTGTTCCTGGTCCCGGCGCTCGCGGCCGCCTGGCTGCTGGCGGCGGCGCCGGTGGAAGCGGAGGTGGGGGGGGAGGAGCGGGCGGCGGGGGAGCCGGGGGAGGAGGAGCGGGCGGCGGGGGAGCCGGCGGTGCGGGAGCCGGGCGCGGGGGAGCTAGGGGCGCCGCAGCCGGCGAGCGGTCCGCGCCGCGGTGTCCGGGGCCGGCGCCTCGGGCATCTCGCGCTGGCCGCCGGCGCGGCCGTCGCCGTCCTGCTGCCGCACTGGGCGCTGCGCTACGCCCAGTTCGGCAACCCCTTCCACGACGAGAACTGGAAGAACCTCGCTCTGAAGCTCTACGGCTGGCCCGACTGGTCCTATCTCGACCGGGTGCCGTTCCGCTCGCTGGCCGCGGTCGTGGCCCACGATCCGGCGGCGGTGCTGCGCGGCGGGCTGGCCGAGCTCTGGCGCTTCGCGACGGCGGGAGCGGCCCAGCTCCTCGGCACCTGGGCCCACGTCGTGCTGTTCGCCGCCGGAGCGCTCTGCGCGCTGGCGCCGATCGGCACGCGGCGACTCCGGCAATCCCGGCCATCCCGGCAATCCCGGCAATCGGGGCGATCGGCGGCTTGGCTGCTGTTCGCGCTCGGCACTTTCCTGGCCGCGACGGCGTTCGCCTTCTTCACCTGGGGACGGCTGCTGCTCCTGCTGCTGCCCGGCGCCTATGCCCTGAGCTTCGCGCCCTGGGGTGGGGCGCCGGACACCGGTGCCTGCTCCGGCAACCTCGGCGGCCGCCGCCGCCTCGTCCTGGCCGCGATCGGCACGGCCGCGGTGCTCCTGCTGGCGGTCAAGACCTTCGCCTACCGCCTCCCTGCGTTCGCTTCGCGCCACCCCTACGTCGAGGTCGAAGTGCTGCGGCATCTGGACGGCGAGCTGCCGGCCGGGACCGCGCTGGGCGGCTCGTCGCCGTTCCTCGGGCGCTACCTGCGGCACCATTATGTCGCCGTCCCCGACGCCTTCGGGCCGGAGACCGCCCGGCCCGACCTCTATTACGCGAAGCTGCGGCCGCTGCTGCGGCAGGAAGGGGTGGCCTACCTGGTGATCGGGGCGGTGGACCTGCGCTCGCGGCCGCGGCAGCTGCTCGGTCCGCGCGCGCCGGTGCCCTGGCTGGCGCCGGCCGGCGCCGAGCGCGGGGTCGCCGTCTGGCGGGTGATACCGGGATAGGACGGAGCTCTCGTGGGTGGGAAGAGGCGGCCGCTGCGCCCCGTCGGCAGACGCCGGCAGGGCGCGGGATCTATGGGCGCGGAAGTGGTCAGGAGATCTTGACGACGTTCTTCGCCTGCAGGCCCTTGGGCCCTTCGACCACCTCGAAAGAGACGCGGTCTCCCTCGTTCAGGGTGCGGAATCCCTCGGCGATGATCGAGGCGTGATGGACGAACACGTCCGCGCCGCGCTCACGCACGATGAAGCCGTAACCCTTGGCGTCGTTGAACCACTTCACGGTTCCTTGCTCGGGCATACTTTTGCTCCTTGAAACGGGTTGTTTTTAATCGCCGCGATCAGTGCGGCATGTATCTCCCACCTCCACACCTGACAGCCAGGGTGAGGATAAACTCCATCGATCCAGCTCCAACCGCTATCGAGGCATGTCTCGGAACCCGCGTCCGATGATCCTCTTCAACTTCCCAACCCCATGAATCCCAGACGTTCCCTGTCGTATTGGCGGAGGCGGCTTGGATTATGGGTTCGCGGTTCTTGCGGGATCTACAAGGTATTTCGTGCGCACTGATCGGCTTGGTGCTGCGGAGAGATTACAGAGGGAGTGTGTCTTTGAGTCCAATCCTTGACGCGCAGAATGTAGTCGGGAGTATGGCACCGGCCTTGGCGGAATGCAAGAGGCTCGATGGGACTGCTCCCGTTCCCCCCGGAGGCTCCCGGCACCTCCTCCTGCCTCCCTTTGGGCGAGGGTCTCAAAGGGAACCGATTTCGGACTTCGGGGGCCTCGCCCAAAGGGAGGCAGGAGGAGGTGCCGGCAGCCTCCGAGGGGAACGGGAAACCGCCAGCCATCTGGGCTGTTCTTTCTACACCACTTCGACGCGGGGCGGCCCGGCGACCACCTCGCCGATCTCGGCGGCGCGGTGGCCCGAGGCGGCGAGCGCCGCGAGGAGCGGCGGCACCGAGGCTGCCGGCAGGGTCAGCAGCAGCCCTCCCGAGGTCTGCGGGTCGAAGAGGATCTCGCGCTGGACGGCGTCGAGGCCGGCCAGGTCGGTGAAGGCGGCGGCGACGTTGCGCGCGTTGGCGTCGGTGCAGCCGGTGCTGACGCCGCCCGCCGCCAGCCGATGGAAGCCGTCGTGGACCGGGAGTCGCGCGAGCTCCACGCGCAGTCCGACTCCCGAGGCGCGCGCCACGCCGAGCGCGTGCCCGGCCAGGCCGAAGCCGGTGACGTCGGTGGCCGCCGCCGCGCCGTGCGCCAGCGCCAGGCGCGCCGCCTCGGCGTTGAGCCGCTCCATCTCGCGCAGGGCGGGCTCCAGACCTGCCTCGTCGAGCTTGTCGATCTTGAAGGCGTTGATCAACACCCCGGTGCCCAGCGGCTTGGTGAGCACCAGCCGGTCGCCGGCGCGCGCGCCAGCGTTGGTGAGCAGCCGGCCGGGCGCGGCCTCGCCGATCACCGCCAGCCCGAACTTGAGCTCCGGATCGCGCACCGTGTGCCCGCCGAGCAGCGCCGCCCCCGCCTCGTCCAGCGCCGCCGCGGCGCCCTCGAGGATGGCGGCGAGGACCCCGTCGGGCACGTCTTCGGGGAAGCAGCAGAGATTGAGGGCGAACAGCGGCGTGCCGCCCATGGCGTAGACGTCGGAGAGCGCGTTGGCGGCGGCCACCCGGCCGAAGCGGCGGGGGTCGTCGCACACCGGGGTGATGAAGTCAGCCGTGGCGATGAGGGCGCGGCCGTCGAGCAGGTAGACCCCGGCATCGTCGGCCGTCTCCGGTCCGACCAGCACCCTCTCGTCGCGCCCGGCGACGCGGGCAAGAGGGCCGATCAGCTGCGCCAGGTCCCCCGGACCTATCTTGGCGGCTCAGCCGCCCGACGTGGCGCAGGCAGTCAGGCGGAACTTCCGCCGCGGCCATGCCATGGCGGCGGATTGTACCCCGCCGCGCGGCGGTGAGAAGGCCATGTAGACTACCCGTCGCTTGCCGCGGGCTGCGTGCCGGGGTGCCGCGGGCAATCCTCGATCGACAGGAGGCTTCGGATGTACAGCAGGCTCTCGACCTCGCTGGTGGCCGAGCTCATCGGCACCTTCGCCCTGATCTTCATCGGCGCCGGCAGCGTGGCGCTGTCCAGCCATCTCGTCGGCATCGCCCTCGCCCATGGCCTGGTGGTGGTCGGCTTCGCCTATGCCTACGGCCACATCTCGGGCGCCCACATCAACCCCGCGGTGACGCTGGGCGTCTGGGCGGCCGGCAAGATCGACGCCGTGCGTGCCGCCGCCTACGTCGCCGTGCAGCTGGCCGGCGGCATCCTGGGCGCGCTGGCCCTGCGCTGGGTGCTCGGCGGCACCGCCACCGGCCTCGGCGCCACCCGCCTCGCGCAGCACCTCGACCTCCACGGGACGCCCTACACGGTGACCCCGGCGGTGGGCCTCTTCGTCGAAGCCCTCATCACCTTCTTCCTGGCCAACGCGGTGATGAACGCCGGCATCAGCGGCAAGGCCACGATCCCGGGCGGCCTGGCGATCGGGCTCACCCTCACCTTCTGCATCCTGATGGCGGGACCGCTCACCGGCGCCAGCGCCAACCCGGCGCGGACCCTGGGCCCGGCGCTGGCGACCGGCATCTACGACGACCTGTGGGTGTACCTCGCCGGGCCAGCCGTGGGCGGCCTGGCCGCGGGCCTGCTCTACAAGGGCGTCTTCGCGGAGGAGTAGGGAGGGAGGGGCGAGGCTCCCCTGGCGAGAGGCGTGCCCTGCTCCCCTCCCGGGGGGGTGGGGTTCCTTGGGACGAGGCGAGGCATACCCCTGCCTCGTGGAGACGAGGCCCTCAAAGTTCTCAA
>Ga0207699_10000081_pt1 | contig 71613 bp, 100 predicted proteins | sample LARL51metaG_FD_184344 | JGI IMG/M metagenome (GOLD analysis project Ga0207699, IMG submission 184344) | Corn, switchgrass and miscanthus rhizosphere microbial communities from Kellogg Biological Station, Michigan, USA - LAR L5-1 metaG... | ecosystem: Host-associated > Plants > Roots >...
CCGGGGACGGGTCCGGGGACGGGTCCGGGGACGGGTACGGGGACGGGTCCGGGGACGGGTACGGGGACGGGTACGGGGACGGGTCCGGGTACGGGGACGGGTACGGGGACGGGTCCGGGTCCGGGTCCGGGTCCGGGTACGGGTACGGGTCCGGGGACGGGAGTAAAGAATATTGGCTGGCCACCATTGACGCTTTCGCGTCTCGCTGGCCAGACTTTTTTCGTAAGCGATTAGTTGCTCTCCGAGCCGCAGGAGCAACGATCGCCTTTTGGCGATCAAGCGCCACCGGCCATGCCGCAAACGGCGGCGGAAAAATCGAAGCCGCTGCGCCAGGTGTCGTGCATACCGCGGCCGGTCCTCTCAATCTCTGCAACGCAGGCACGCTTCACGCCACGCTACTGCCGCCGAAATGGAAGGGCGAGCGCTGGTGGATCGTTGCTCTCACTGGAGAGGTCATCGGTGACGAAGAAAAGTATGGTGCCTTGAGCCGGGAAATCTTGGGCGAGGCTCTGTGAGTCCCGCGCTCACTTCTGCAAAGCTAGAGGAACGATGACAATGCACGCGCCGGGGCCTTGGGAATTGGAAAGAGGCGGAGGGGACAATAATCCGCGAAGCGGACGGTAGTGCAATCTGCCAACTCAAGTACCTCAAGGGCCGTTACGGATTGGGCGGCCGAAGGAATGACGAAGAGGTCGAAGCCAACGCTCGCCGCCGCCCCTGATCTGCTAGAAACCCTAAAGGCCATCGCGAGAAATTACGACAACCAGGACCTCAACCACGTCGATTTCCGTGTGAAGGCAAAAATCGCGGCAGAGGAAGCCATTGCGAAGGCCGAAGGCAAATGACCCTACGTCCCACACAAGGATATTGCAGCGAATGCAACAACACAGGATGGCTTGACTGCTATTGCGGTGGCGACCTGTGCGTGTGCGAGAACAACGGGGAATATCCCTGCCCATATTGTGACGGCGGTGCCGCCTGTGATGATGATTGCGACCTTGAGGAATACGACGAGGCCGGCAAATGACCGCCCCTCGCCCAGAGACGTTTCGCCCGAAGGCTACGCGGGCTGAGATTATGAAGGTAAGAGGTAAGCTGCTTGATTGGCTCGAAGAGCAGTGCCAGCCGGTTTACATGGCTGGCAGCCGCGTGCTCCGCGGGCTCGACTCGGCGTTGATTGGCGCCACGCCCAACCCGAAGGTCATCGAAATGTTGGCCGCCGACGTGGCCGAACTAGAACGCGCGCTCGCTCATCACCGGAATGCAGTATGTGGCTGATTTGATTGGATCGCGTGCCCCATCGGGCGAGAGGACGGGCGAGGAAGGATGAAGATGGATAGGCTGGAACTGATCGTGTTCATGATACCTTGGCACGGCATCCGAAAATGGATCGCGCGCCGCATCGGTCAGCCGGTCGCGTGGCCCGGCGTATCGCCGGGGTGGACCATCGGAACCAAGACATTTATCGCGGACAACTGACCCGCATTTCGGTCGAAAGCGAGAGGAAACATGGATAATCCAGAGCGCCACCTGAAAGAGTTCATCCGGCAGTATTACTACGGCGAAGTCTCAGACGAGACCGTGGACGCCGACGCCGAAGCGCTGATCAAGTTCATGCAGGAACGCGGCTGGCAGTTTGAACCAACGCCGCGCTGATCAGTAGGAAGCAAAGGAGACTTATTGCGAAGTGTTGCTGGAACGACTCGGCCGCTAGGGTATCCACTCCCGATGCGAACACTCACGGATAGACGGGGAAGTTCACTGACGACTGCCCGCGTGCTGTCAGACTGGCCGTCCGGAGGCCATAGCGAAACACGATCGAGCAACCGGGGCAGGAAGCCGACCTGGAACAGCAAGACTTCGCAATGAGTCTCACATCCATCACACAAGGAAACCAGAATGGGCACCAAGAACAATCCGGCCGAGTTTGATTGCTACGCCAACGCGCTGCCGGATGAGCCTATGTTCATCCTTCTGGCGCGCGATCCGTCTGCCCCTGGGCTGGTTGAGGATTGGGCATCGATCCGAAACAAGGAATGCCACGAAGGACGGCGCCCAATGAGCGATCAGGCGATGGTGCGCGAAGCTCTTGAATGCGCCGCCAAGATGGTCGAGTGGCGCAAGGCCAACGATGGGGCGTGGCGCAAGCCACGCGCATTTATCAAAACAGGAGGGGAGACATGATCCGCAATTACTCGGGAAGCGACCGCGAGGTGGCAAGCGCCGTTAAGGAGCTAGAGAGTTTCATTGGCGACATGGGCAGTGCCGAATTGGCCGATGATACCACGATCGATGCCACTGATGCTGCCAAGGCGCTCGATCTGCTGATCGGCAGGCTTAACCCCCCGGCGCGTTCACGATGACTGAGCGCGGTGAAAAATGTCCGCATTGCGACGGCAAAGGCATAACGCCAATGGCGACCATTACGATAGCGCTGCCGCCCAAGCAACGGAGATTTGCACAAGCAGGCAACCACTGAGAGAAGTCACTACTACGTGGCCTCTTGTTGCCAGCGGGCGATTGAGGAAATCAAGAGATTGCGCCGAGGCGTTCTCACTCTGGCAATCGTTCACGATCCGAAGAAACGTCGCACTGATATCTGATGAGGAAACGCAATGGGCCTTGCTCACGAACTTCGCCGAATGGCCGATCAATACGAGACAACTATGGCGGCGGCTGACCGCATGTTGGTCGAGAACGAGCGGCTGCGGGCGGCGCTGGAGATGATCGCTGGTCGGCGGCAATGCCTCGATAACCTACTAGGCAATGTAGAGATTGCGCGCCAAGCGCTCGATCGTGAGCAGGAAGAGGAGCCTGGCGTCGTCGGCTTAGACGGCACGCGGCATCCATTCTAAGGCGATGATAGATGAGGAGCGAGGAAGCCATGATCTGGAAAATCATCAACGCAATTTTCGGGGTGGTCGCCCGTTGGATGACCCGAAAGGAATACGGCCCAAACAAGAGAACGCTGAGGTACGGCGGTTTTAGCGTGGTGCCATGGACCGGTCCGCGCCGCCGAGCTTCTGCCTAAGAGATGAGCGAGCGAGAGGATATGCAGGCGTCAGCGGCCCGAAGGTCGCTGGTAGGCGAGCGCGGAGCGAGAGCAAACCTCGGTGCCGACCCCTGGAAGGGCCGTTTGCTGAAGCCCCTCTGTCTGCATATCCTCTGGCTTGCTTGTGCCTAATCAGTGAGGGCAACATGGATAGCCCAGATAGAGCCCTTCGAGATTTCCTACAGGATTATTATTACGGCACAGTTTCAGAAGAAACTGTGGCAGAGGACGCAGCAGCGCTCCTCGCATGGATGCAGGAGTGTGGATGGTCCTTTCAGAGAGTTCCTGAGCCTGAATCTCGCTCCGGAAATCCTCTGTTGTGCCGGCGCGGCGGGCATTCAGTGACCCGGCGGGGGGATTCGTTCCAGCGCCTGGCCTCGCCGGTCACCAGTGTGACGCGCTGGCTCCGACAGGCTGGCGCAGTGCTTCTGGTGACATTGGCTTTAGGTGTATTCCCAATACGAGTCTGGGCCATCGGCATAGAAATGTATGCTGGCGTCATCGTTTTGACCAAAGACCACTCTGTATGCAGCTTTCATTTGATGGGGCCTTTTGAAAGGATCTTCATACTCCACCATGACGCAACCCCAAACATGTGTTTCGCCGCGAATGATTTCGGCCACCGTAGCAGATGGAACGAGAATCTCTTCTGGCGCTTGCTTAGTCCCAAAGTAACCATTGGGAGCGATGACCCATCGAAGAGGAAGAGCAGGGCCGTAGTCCGGAAGTGGCGGGAGTTTCTTGTCAATACAGACGATATTTGCGAACGATTTGAGCAAAGCTGGACTTCGACCGGAGTTGGTTATCGTCACATACTCGGGCAGCATCACTTGCCCGTCACGATTCGGATGCCGCTTGAGCCCGGCAATTTTGAGTTCGGACAAAATCATGTGCGGTCGCTCGGCATCCAAGAGGCCATTGGCGGCTTGTTTAGCAGCGTCGGCAGATTCCTTCGCCACGGCGATTTGTCGCTCGCTAGCGTCCCACAGCTTGTCGTTAGTTTCCTTCATTCCTTTAGTGGCGAGGTAGAGGGTGCGAGTGTAGGCGGCGATGGCGAGGGTGGCGAGAGCCGTCCACAATTCAGCGTGAGTGATGACCTCGAAAAACTTGAGGGAAAGATAGTAGAGAAGATTTTGTTCTTCGCATTTGTGTTGTGCGCCTGTGGTGCCGCAGTCACCTACGTTCACATAGAGGGGAAAAAGTACAAGCATCCCAATAAAAAACAGAACGATGGCGCCTAAGACGGACAACGCCAATGCCCAGCGATTCGACACCCGTCAGCCATCCCTCAATAGCCGTTCCGAAAATCTCCGGGTTCATGCCGGCCACTTTCCCCAGGGGGTTAGTGTCTCAGTTTGAAATTTTCCGTCATGGCTAGAAAATGGGAGATAGCCAAAATGCAGCAGCTTAGTTTCGACTCGAAAATGTGCCGCCGCTGCTTCATGGATAAGCCGTTGGCGCAGTTCGACAACGATCGCAGCAAGCCAGACAGCCATAGTGGCGTTTGCAAGGCATGCCGTCGTGAGCGGCATAAGAACTACGTTGCGTCTCAGCGCGATCGGATCGCGCAACGCAGGAGCGCCTACCAGCTGATGATGGATATATCACGGCCGCGCGAGTTGACGCCTGTGTCGGCGCATCTATGCTCGGCGCTGGTGTTTGTGATAGAGCAGCTTCGGGCCCATCAAGATGCACTGGTACGTGGCACAGACTAAGCCGAACGCCGAGCGCGCCGCGTTGGCACGCATCGACAATCAGGGATTCAAGGTCTATCTGCCCCAGAAGACCAAGTCGTCGCGATTGCGGCACGGCGGGACACTGACGCGGTTCGAGCCGCTGTTCCCGGGATACCTATTCGCGGCCTTTGATCTGGATGCGCGCTGGCAGGCTATCAACTACACGCGGGGGGTAATTGGGCTTCTGCCAGAGAAGGCTGCGCCATTGCCGCTCCCCGCCGGCGCCGTCGAGGAGCTGATGGCGCGGGAGGACGGTGGCGAGTTTCGCTGGCCCAGCATGGTCAAGATAGCTGCCGGCGCGCGGCTGCGGCTGGAATCGGGACCTTTTTGGGGACATCTCGGGAGCTGCCTCGAGCGCAAGGGCGAGCGAATCAAGATGTTGATCGCTTTACTTGGGCAGACCATACGTGTAGAAGCGAGTCTCAGCGATGTTTCGGTGGTCGAAAACTGACGGTTTGATCCCGCGCGGAGAAAGCGCCGCGCGGAAGCTATCGGGCTAGTATCAGTTGCGGTAAATTCCTTTATGAGCCATCCCCTCCTTCACCCTAAGCACAGGCCGTCAGGCCCTTTAGAGCCGCGCTGGCCGAGCTTTATGGGCAAGTCGCAATATGTCGGGACATCTGGCCTCGTGAGCGTATGGGCAGCGGCGTCACCAGCGACGACCCGTTTGGGCAGATTGGCAATGCAATGAAGCTTGGCAATGCAAGCGCATGAGCACCTGCGGCCAGTGCAAATTCGGCAAGTTCCTGGCGCAGGACGTGACCAAGCGCCAATGCTGGGGTATGCCGCCGCAGGTGGTGATTGCCCCGGCTGCGGGGGGCAAGGTAGGTGCGACGTTCGTGAGGCCGATCGTCGGTGCGGGTGATGAGGAGTGCGCGCTGTTCGAGCTGCGCGCGGTAGTGCGCCCAGAGCTGAACCAGCAGGATATTTGTGCGGGAGAAGCGTGATGACGTTTGCCGATTTCGCAGCGATTGTGGTTGGTATTTTCGTCTTTTGGGTTACCTACGATACCTTGAGGCTCTTCCGAGACAAATATGGAAGTGCTTTCTAAGTGCGCCAGCGGTTCGCCAATCGGCGCGCATCGACGACGTTCGAGGTCGAGTCGCAGGGCTTGCGTTTCACCGCCACCGTCAGTCGTCTGGATGACGGCCGCCTGGGCGAGATATTTCTGCAAAGCAACAAGGCTGGCAGCATGGCGGGGATCAACGCTTCGGATGCCGCTGTCGTGACCAGCATTGCGCTGCAGTATGGCGTCCCGCTCGAAGTGATCCGCACTGCATTGGCGCGCGATATCAACGGGAAGGCGAGCGGGCCGTTGGCTGCGGCGCTCGACTTAGTCGGCAATGATTAATCGGCATAATAAAAACCCGCCGGGCAGACCGACCTTCGTGCCCACTTCCGAGCAGCGCAAGCAGGTCGAGATGATGACCGGCTTTGGTATGCCTCAGGAGGCAATCGCCACGCTCATCACCAACCCATCAACGGGAAAGCCGATCGAGGCCGACACCCTCCGCAAGCATTTCGGCGACGAACTGCGGCGCGGCGTGGCCAAGGCCAATTCCCTGGTAGGGCAATCCTTATTTATGCAGGCGACTGGGGGCGGTGACTGGACCAAAGCTATCCCGACCGCCGCGATCTGGTGGTCGAAGTGCCGGATGGGCTGGAAAGAGACTATCAGGCATCAGCACCAGTTCGACCTTTCCCGCCTGAGCGACGAGGAGCTCGATGCTTTCGAGCGAATTGCAGCAAAAGCTTCCATCTCTGGACGCGATCCGGGCCGAGAAGGCGAGACGCTCCAGTAGCCGCGCCTCCGGCGTTGAGGCCCGGGACCGGGAGAGCGTCAGGGACCGCTGCCGTCGGCTATCTGTGTTCGTGCGCGAGGCGTGGCCGATACTAGAGCCGGCGTCCCCCTATGTGCACGGGTGGCACCTAGACGTCATGGCCGAGCACTTAGAGGCCGTGAGCAAGGGACAGATAATCCGCCTCTGCATGAACGTGCCGCCTGGGTTCACCAAGTCGCTTCTGACCTCGGTGATGTTCAATGCTTGGGAATGGGGCCCAGGCGGGCGCCCGGAGCTTCGCTACTTGTCAACCAGCTACAGCGAGCGATACGTGAAACGCGACACCCGCAAGGCGCGGGACCTCATAGCGTCTGATTGGTATCGAAGCCTGTGGCCGCAGGTCGAACTCGTGCGGACGGGGGAAACGTCCTTCGAGAACAGCAGCAAGGGCACCCGCGAGGGAATCCCATTCGCTTCCTTGACGTCCGGTCGCGGCGATCGCGTGATGATCGACGACCCGCACTCGACGGAGACGGCGGAAAGCGAGAATGAGCGCGCACGCACCACTAGGATATTCCGGGAGAGCGTCCCGCTTCGCGTCAATGACGCTCAGGCATCGGCCATAGTTATCATCATGCAGCGTCTGCATGAGCGTGACGTGGCGGGGGTGGCCAAGGAGCTGGGATATGAATGCCTCGTCCTGCCGATGGAATACGAGGCTGATCGTCGGTGCATGACTAAGCTAGGCCGCGCCGACCGGCGCACCTACGAGGGGGAATTGCTATTTCCTGAGCGGTTCAGCCGCGAATCCGTCGAGCGCGATAAGGTCATCATGGGCAGCTATGCGGTGGCCTCGCAGTTCCAGCAGCGCCCGGTTCCCCGCGAGGGCGGTTTGTTCAAGCGGTACTGGTTCGGACCAGAGCGGTTTATCGGGGTGGCACCGCAGGGTACGCGTTGGGTGCGGCATTGGGACTTGGCGGCCACGGCGCGGCGCTCTGCGGCGGCGACATGCGGGGTCAAACTGGGCAAGACCCCGGATGGCCGATACGTGGTCGGACACGTGGCTCGGGCGCAAATCGAAGGCGCAGCCGTGCGTAGGCTTATCAGCACAGTAGCGGCCACGGACGGGAAGGATGTTCAGATCAGCTTACCGCAGGACCCGGGCCAGGCGGGCAAGGCGCAGGCCGCCGACTTCGTCGCCATGCTGGCCGGCTATGTGGTGAAGGCCGCTCCCGAGACCGGATCGAAGGAAACGAGGGCCGAACCGTTCGCGGCGCAGTGCGAGGCGGGGAATGTTGACCTTGTTCGCGGGCAATGGAACGACGCCTACCTCGACGAGCTCTGTCTATTTCCTGGCGGCCAGTTCAAGGACCAAGTTGACGCGTCGTCCGGCGCGTTCTCTGTGTTTGCGCTGGAGGAGAATCTGTCAACCTATGACAGCACTCTCTCGTGGGTCGGCGAGCTCGAGAAGCCGAAGCACTACGTGGACGAGCGCGGGCGATACGCGCAGGACGCTTGGTCCAACGGGATGGTGCCGTGAGCGACCCGATTGACCAGTTCGGGCTGATAGATCCGCAGCGGCTTGGGGAGCAGGTCAACGCTGGATTAGGCGCGGCGGTGATCGACCAATACGGGGTGCTTGATCCGCAGAGGGCGGCGACCGCCGTCAATGCAAATGTTGGCTCCGCTGCCCTCGGCCCCTTCGACATCCTCGACCAAGTGCAGGGCGCGCGCGATATGAACGAGGCGATAAAGCACAAGAGTCACAGGTACGGCGCCAAGGCGGTGCATTTTGCGGGAGCGCCCACCGCGTTGCATATTGATTTGCTGACGGCGACCGATTCGTCAGTTGTATCTTTCAGCATTTGGGTCAAAGCAACCCTCTCCACGATTACGCGTCCGGTGTGCTTTCCAGATTATGACGATGCAAATACCTCAAATGGCCCAGCGCTCGGGAACAGCTTTGGAGGTTCGGGAGCCGGACATCGTGGTATTTTCATCGGATGGGGGGATCAGGCTTACAATAATTTCCTCAATGGTCTAGCCCCGATGCCGTCAGACGATATTTGGCATAACATCTGCGGCGCGGCAAATATGGGTTTCGATGCGGGGAGCCGGCTGTTTCCATTGTACGTGGATGACGTGGCGCAGGTTGTGACGACGAACCCCAGCCCGTTTGGCGGGGATGGAGATGTCGGCACCGCGTTCACCATGACATTCAACGGCGTGACCGTCGATATTCCTAACACGCTTGGCTCAGCCTTGGATACTTACGATTGCGCAGATTATTGGTTTGCTCCCAACGTCTACATCGACTTTACGCAAACAGCCAATCGAAGGAAGTTCATCAGCGCGGCAGGCAAGCCGGTTGATCTCGGAGCAGACGGATCGACCCCGACGGGAACCGCTCCGGCCATTTTCCTTTCCGGGGACGCTTCTCCGACTGGCTTCCAGTTTAACAAAGGCACTGGCGGCGCCTTCACCCTCACCGGCACCCTCACCAACGCCACCACGAGCCCGAGCGATTAATGGGCACGCTCCATAGGCTAACTGATACGTTGGTCAACTTTGTAACGTCGCTCGGGACGTTTAAAGATCCTGCCCGCTCGTCGAACTATGCTCTTACGCTTCTCGACCGCAACCAGCTTGAGAACGCCTACCGTGGCGACTGGATCGCGCGAAAGATCGTGGATGCCCCAGCCGAGGACGCGACCAGAGAGTGGCGCTCCTGGCAGGCTTCGAACGACCAGATCGAGGCCATCGAGGAATGCGAGAAGAAGCTAAAGCTGCAGCGCAAGCTGAAGATGGCGCTGATCCGGGCGCGGCTGTACGGCGGCGGTGCCTTAGTGATGGGCGTGGACGACGGCAACCAGAACGACGAGCCGCTGAACTTGGACGGGGTCAAAGAAGGTGCGCTCAAGTTTGTGGTGGTGATGAACCGCTACGAGTTGTCTGCCGGGCCCCGCATCTACAACGTGGACAGCGAGTGGTACACGCGGCCGGAATACTATGTCGTGCAGACTCCGCTGTTCGGCTTTAGCTTCGAGCAGGGCGAGGTCTATCCGGGGCAGAGCAGCACGAACGTGCTGACGATCGGGCAGCGTGCGCAGGGGCAGGCTCCGGCGCCTGCCTACAAGCCGCAGCAGGCCGAGGGTGATCGGGAGAGGATGGTAGTCCCGTTCGGCGGCCTGATCCGCATCCATCCGTCGCGCGTGATCGAGTTCGCCGGCAACGAGCTCCCGGATTGGAGGCTCGCTCCCATGGGCGGGGGATGGGGCGACTCGGTGCTGCAGACTGCCGACGACACGCTGCGCGAGTGGGGCCTTACGATCGGCGGCGTGGCGGCCATGGTCAACGACGCCAAGATGGACGTCATCAAGATCAAGGACTTCAGCAAGAATATCGCCACTAAGGAATATGCGCAGCGGCTGCTCCAGCGCTTCGCTTTGGCCAACCAATCGAAGTCCACCATCAACTCCATCCTCCTCGACGTGGAGGAGGAGTGGGATAGGGTGCAGACGAACTTCGGGGGGCTGCCGAACTTGGTCTCGGAGCTGATGACGGTCGTGGCTGGCGCCGGCAACCTCCCCGTCAGCCGCCTGTTCGGCAAGGCGGGCGCCAAGGGCCTCGGCAAATCCTCGAGCGGGCAGGACGAACTACGCAACTACTACGACGGCGTGGCCAGCGAGCAGAAGAACGAGATCACGCCGGTGCTGGAGCCGTTGGACCAAGTGCTCGTGCGGTCTGCGCTCGGCAAGTACGATCCCAATATCCACTACACGTGGTCGCCGCTGTACCTGCCCGAGCCCGGGGAGGCGGCCGACGTGCAGTTGAAGAAGGCGCAGGCCTACCAGATCGACGTGAATACCGGCATGATCAATGAGGACGCGCTGCGCACGGCGCGCATCAACCAGCTGATCGAGGACGGCGCTTATCCTGGCCTCGAGGACGCGATCGAGGAGTTCGGCGAGGAGCCGGAGGTTGTCGAGGCGCGGGTGTGGTCGCCTGGATACGACCCGGTGACCGGAAAGCCTCTCGCCGCGGCAGCGCCGAAGCCTGGACTTTCTCCACCGGCCAAGCCGCTGGACGGGCTATTGCGCGACGCCACGCCGCGCACGCTCTACATCCGCCGCCAAGTCCTCAACGGCGACGTGATTCGCCGCTGGGCGAAGGCGCAGGGCTTCAAGACCGTTGTGGACGACGACTCCATGCACGTCACGATCGCGTTCTCGAAGATCCCGGTGGACTGGGTCAAGGTCGGCGAGGCCTCCCCGAGCTACGAGCCGGCCGGCAAAGCTGGCGAGGAGCAGGCGTGGCTGACGGTTCCGGACGGGGGGCCGCGCCTCGTGGAGAAGTTCGGCGATGCGGTGGTGCTGGTGTTCGCGTCCTCGGCGCTGGCGTGGCGGCACGAGCAGGCGAAGCTGGCCGGGGCTTCGTGGGACCATCCCGACTACAACCCGCACGTCACGATCAGCTGGAACGCGGCTGGCATGGATCTGAGCAAGGTCGTGCCGTATCGCGGGCCGATTGAGCTTGGACCGGAAATCTTCGAAGAAATAGCCCCGGACTGGCGCGCGACCGTGCACGAGGATTGAGCAGATGTGGACCCTTATCCTCTACTTCGCGATCGGCAGTAACCCACCTACCGTAACTCTGCCGACGCAGTACGCTTCGCGGCAAGAGTGTTTGGCTGCAGCTGCGCTCTGGACAGCGAAGGCGGCGAATCCGCAAGGGACTATCCACAGAACGGCGTGCGTGCAGTCCGGTAGATCGGGGCCTGGGCCGCAGCCCAAAGGGAAAAGCGGCCAGTGATGTCTTACATGGGTTCGACTTTACCAAGTCTCGGCGAATACAGGCGGCGTTGGCGGGCCGGGGCGCGGTCGAATAACTATGCCCCCACAGGCCTTCCAGAAGGGCTATGCAAAACCAATCGGAAGGAGTATTTTCGCCTTTACAAAAAACTGTGGTTGAAAAAGAACCCAGACTATTATTTGAAAAGGCATCGTGCAGATTGGTTTGTTGAGGGGGTTCGAGTCGGTTTCACGTCTCGCATCATTTACGAAGCCATCAAAGCAGCAGGCGCTAAAGGAATTACAATTAACGAACTTATTGCGATCGTCTACAAAGACGACCCTGATGGGGGCCCCCTGAGGGCGTCCGAGAGTATTTGGCAATGCATTCACAAGATGCGAAGAAAATTGAAGGGCATAGTTCAAATCAAATGCAATGTGGGGGAACGAAATCCCGCAGATAAGTATCCTCTTATCAGCAGTTGGGATCCTGTTTTTGTTGCGGCCGTCAAGCAGGCTCATCAGAACAATCCGAAAATGGGTTATGTCAGTGTTGCAAGGTTGTTAAGAGCTAAAGGCTTCAAGGAATGCCAATCTCTAGTCGGGCATGTCATCCGTCATTTAGATGGTACAGGCCTAAGGTCCGGTGAAGCTAGATACTTTATTGGGAGGTCAAAATGATAGGAACGCCGTTTATCCTCTGGATGTTCATTGGTCGTGCACCGTTTGTTGGGGGTAACGACCCGCCCGGTTGCACGCCCGCACCGATGACGGTCACTTACAGTACTCTGACGGACTGCTCCGCAGGTATCGACGCGCATATGAACAACACGGTGCGCATGGCGCCGCACCTGATGGCGTGCATTCCCTATGGTGTGGCGAAGTACCCGTGACGACGAGCGAAGACCAATTCCGCCAGCTGCGTGCGCTAGAGGAGCGGGCGCTGCGGCCATCCGTATATCCGCAGACGCTAGTCTCGACGAGCAGGCACAAGTTCCCGGTGCCATACGTGGACCGAAGCTCGGGGCTCGTATGGCCGTCCGGTGGGCCACTGCCGTTCCTCGCGTCTCCGTTATTTCAGGGATTCCCCATCAGATGAGCGACAGCAAATACCTCGAGGCGGTGCTGAAGGAATACCGCGAGCTATCGCACCGGCTCGACTTCCTCGGGCATATCCTCGACGTGCTGAAGCGCCAGCGCGCCAAGTACCTCAAATTCCTAGTCCCGCAATACGTCAACAAGGCAACAGGAGAAGCATCTATGAGCGGAAGTATCACGGTTACGGACGACCACGACCTGAAGGTGCCGCTGCAGTGGTCGGATGACGTCGGGCCAGTGCACCCGGACACGACCGGCACGACGGTTACCTCCGACAACACGGCGGTGATCTCGTCCGGCGACGTGGCCTCGGACGGGAGCTACGTGATCCTGCGCACGGCGGGAGACGGAACGGCGACCGTGACGGTGGCGAACGGAACACTGTCTGACACGCTGGCGGTCACGGTTGGGGCTCCGGTCGCCACGAGTCTTGCCATTGACGCCGCCGACGCTACGCCTGTGGCGAAGGGGACGCCGGTCACCTGATGGCCCGGCTCACTATGAGCATAGTCGTACTGCGAGCGCCAACGTGCGCTTTGGCGCTCGCAGTCCTGTCGGGTTTGTTCCGGTTCGCTGACGCGCGAGATTTTGGCCAATACGCGCAAGTGCCGCAGGATCTCCGCGAATGGTTCGGCGCGCTGAAGAACAAGAATAATATTTTATGCTGCGCTGACGCTGACGGCTACGACGCGCAATGGGACACCGCGCAAGGCCATTACCGCGTATTCAGCAAGGACGGGTGGATCGTGGTGCCGGACGACGCCGTGGTGACCGGGCCGAACAAGGCGTTGGTGTCGAAAGTCTGGTGGAAGTTCGACGAGGCCGGGAAGCGGTCCGTGAGGTGTTTTATGCCTGGGCTTGAGGCTTAGGCAAATGCTTTGGCCAAATAAGGACGCGGTCCGTCTTCGCGAGTTGTGGGCCAATGGGCTAAACATGTCGGAGATTGGCGCTCAGTTGGGGAAGTCCCGCAGCGCCATCGCCGGCCAAATCCGACGTCTCGGGCTTACGCGCAATCCTGCGGGGCCCAGGCCGAAACCCGCATCATGGCCACGAACGCAGAAAACCCAAAAGGGCCGAGAGCTGGAGGAGATGCTGCACCAGGCGGTGCTGGCGGACAAATACTACGCGCGCACGAAGCGGCTGGTGGAGGCTTGCACCGTCAATTCGCAGTACGACCAGCCGTGGATCGCGAACCGCTCCATGGATGGATCGGTGGTCTACCGCGACAGGCACATCCCGAGGATCCTTAAGTGTGGGGTGGACACAGATAGGTCGCTGGCGACCCACGAACTCGCTGAGTGGGCAGCCATGAACGACGGCCTGCGCTACGACGAAAGTTCCCCGGGCAGCGGGCCGACGGCGCACAACGACGTGGCAACTCCGCTGGAGCGGCGCGAGGTCGAGAGGCAGTTCCCCGAAGATCCCGACATCTGGCGCAAGTACACCGACGAGATGGACGGGTACGCGAAGGCCGTTGATGACGAGGCGATCACATACGTGGCGCCGGACCAGGACTTGCGGCAGTTCGCGGAGGACGACAGGGCTCTATTGCGCAAGATTATCGCCAAGCAGGGGAGCGAGCAGCGGGACGCCGTTGCCGGCCTCTGCGTCCATGACGCTGCCGCCCGCCGCGACCCGACCGGAACGAGCGGCGTGCGAGCGCGCTTCCGCATCGACCTGGACCGGCGTTGGCAGAAGATGCGCCTCCTGGTGACCGAGGCCGTGAGCAAGAGCGACGTCCTGGGAATCGGCAATGGCCCGACGGTCGGCAGCATCGCGCATGCCTCGCGGCAAGTGGCGCACCACGCGCCGCTGCCGGGGTCGGACAAGGTCCAAGGCTTCCAGCGCTGGCTCGACGAGGCCCTGCGCCAGATAGTCCTCGCGGGTCGCGGGGAGTGGGTCAGCGCCTACGTGGACAAGACTGCAGAGATGGCCCGCGCTCGGGCGTCCACCATGGTAGGCAGCGCGTCCGCGCTGAACGAGGCGAAGCTGCAGCACCTCGGGTCGTGGGCCGAGGTCGAGCTCCAGGGCATCGTCTCGGCCGTGTCCCAGCAATGCGTGCGGGAGTTGGCGCGCGGCCTGCTGGGCAGGAAACGCCCCGCGGCGATCGCGCGCGCCGTGAACAGCAGGATAGACACAGTCGGCCGCTGGCGCGGGCATACGTTCGCGAACTACACGGTCGTCAAGGCTTTCTCGGTGGCCACGCTGGACGCATTCCGCAGCCTCGGCGTATCGCACGTCGGCACGACGCCGGAGGCGGTGCCGGCGGTCAGGCGGGGAGCGCACGGGAAAGTTCTGGTGGGGGATGCGCGGCGCAGGCGCGTGGCGCGAGGACTATTCGAGGTCATAACGGCTGCAGATGAACTGGTCTGCCAAGAATGCCAAGACATCTCGGACGAAGGACCGTACGCCATCGACGAGATTGAAGATTTGATTCCCGCGCATCCGGACTGCCGGTGCGTCTACGTGCCAGCTTGGGACGCGCGGTTCGCGCCGCCGGAGCGGTTGGAACAATAGGAGGCTACCATGTCACGAGGTCTGCTGTTCTGGGTTATCTGGGTCATCTGCGTTCTGATCTGGGCCGGCGTCAACTTCGGCGGTTTCGGGGGCGCAATGGGTCCGCGCCTAGCCGGCGGCGGCGTCATCGAGTTCATCCTGTTTGGTCTGCTCGGCTGGCAGGTGTTTGGTCCAGTGGTTCACGGATAGGATCATGGGCCTTATCCTTCTCGTCATCATTGTCATCTTCTTGCTCGGCGGGTTCTCCGGGCTCGGCGGCGGGCCAGGTTTCGGCTATGGCCACGGCGTCAATGGCGTTCTCGGTCTTGTGCTGGTGGTTGTTTTGATCCTGGTGCTGCTTGGACATTTATGAGCAGTAGACGTCGGCCAAACGGCACCTTCTACGTGATCGGCGTCATGCTGATCATGATCTTGGTGTTTTTCACGCTCCACGTTCTCGGGCGTTTGTATCCCTGGCTCGGGGAGACGCAGTGATGCCGTACAAGACGAACGCCGATATCCCCTCTTCGGTAGCTTCGGCGCTTCCCGCGTCGGCGCAGACGATCTGGCGCGGGGCCTTCAACGGCTTCTCGAAGTCCAATCCAAAGGCCAAGGAAGAGGCGGCGTTCAAGGTTGCTTGGGCTGCGGTGAAGGAGAAATACCGCAAAGTGCGGAACACGTGGGTCCGAATGGAGGACGCGATGCAGAAACAGCGGGTCAACCTGTTCGACACTTTCATGCTCGACGGCGTACGCCGCACTGCGGACGGATACCTTGCTGCCTACGCGAACGTGGCACGCACGGGCGTGCAGATGTACAAGGGCAAGGAGCTGGGCCGCCCCGACCTCGGCGACGTGAAGGTGTACCGGCCTCCCGCTGAGGTTTTCCACAAGGACGCCATGCACTCGATGGCGCACCGGCCGGTGACGCTCATGCACCCCAGCGAGTCCGTCAACGCGCGGAACTGGAAGAAGTATGCCATGGGCCACACCGGGGACGAAGTGATCCGGGACGGAGACCACGTGCGGGTGCCGATGGTGGTGATGGATGCCGCAGCTATATCCGCGATCGAAAGCAACGACGCGCGCGAGTTGTCTATGGGTTACTCGACGGACCTGAAGTGGGGGAAGGGCAAGACGCGGGACGGGCAAACCTACGACGCGGTGCAGACCGCGATCCGGGCCAACCACCTAGCGATCGTGCCCCTGGCGCGCGGAGGCTCGACGCTGAAGCTGGGCGACCAGGACGAAGAGCAGGATACTTGCCCCAAGTGCGGCATGGACGTGGACGCTGACGCCACCGAGTGCCCCTATTGCAAGGAGGATTTGACGCAGGACTCAATCTCATCGTCCGCGCCGGACGACTACGAGAACGACCCTGAGGCGCTGCGCCAGATACCCGACGACTGGGTCAAGTCGAAAACGAAGGACGCCGCCTGGAGCGGTTCAACAAGAGGAGATGGTCAAATGACCGCAACCGTAGTTATCGACGGCGCCCGCATCGAGGTCGCCGACGAGCTGAGCGCGAACGTCATCAACAAGCACGTCAGTTCGCTGCACTCGACCGCAGCCGACCTGAAGAGCAAGCTCGACAAGAGCGAGGCGGACAAGGAAGAGGCGGAGGAGGAGGCGGAGCGCCAGCAGAAGGACCACAAGACGGCGATCGACGCCAAGGACGGCGAAATTGCGGTTCTCAAGAAGCAGTTGGCCGACGCGCAGGCGCTCAATTCGCCCGAGAAGCTCGACGCTTTGGTCAAGGACCGCCTCGCGGTCACCGATATGGCGTCGAAGATTCTCCCGTCGAACTTCGTGTTCGACGGCAAGTCGGTGCTTGATATCCGCAAGGCCGCCGTCAGCGCCAAGCTCGGCGACTCGACGGTCAAGGACATGAGCGACGCGGCGATCGAAGGCGCGTTCAAAGCCCTAACGGCCGACGCCGCGCGTTCCGGGCCCAGCCAGCTGCGCGACGCCATCGCCCTGTCGCACCAGCGCTCGAACGGCCAACGCGGCGACGTGGATATCCGCGACGCGGCGCACGCCGAGATGGAAAAGAACCTCAACAACGCCTGGCGCGGCGGCCAGAAGAGCGCCTAAGCCCCGGCCCGCGCGCCGGACAACCCCATTGTAACGAAAGGAGAGGACGATGCTGCAACCCGCACCCGTCCAGACGACCTACACCCAATATCTCACGGCGGCCCAGAACGGCATGCCGGCAACCACCTCCGGGTGGGACGTTGACACGAAGATATGCGAGGACACCTCCGGGCTCGGCATCGGGTTCGGCCTCGCGGTGAGCCAGGGCACGCTGCACGGCGACCGCTCCGCCTGCCTCGGCACGTTCTCGGGCGGCAACTTCATCGGCATCACGCGCGCCGACCCGACGCTGCCGAACATCACTTCCGGGTTCACCGACAAGTACCAGGACGGCGACAACATGGCCGTCCACGTGCGCGGCGATATCTGGGTCGTTGCCCACGAGGCGGTGGCGGCCGGCGACGCGGTCTACTTCAACGCGACGACCGGTCTTCTCGGCAACGCCAACCTGACGACGGGGACGATCGTCGAGGACGCGCGGTGGATGACTTCCGCCGCCGCTGGGTCCCTCGCCGTCGTCCGCCTCGGCAATTCTGCCGGCAATCGGTAATCCTCACCCGTGACGGGGAAAATACTCGTCACGGCCACATCTTTGCCCCCCCAAAACGCGCCTTGGGCAAGCGCACTCGCCAACGCTGTGACAGCGCCGGCATTCCCTCTTGAAGGAGCCCACAACATGAGAATGAATCTCGCGGACTCCCAGCAGGCGCTGGGTTTCCTCTTGCAACAGACCACGTTCATCGAGGCGGAGGTCTACCGCATCCAGTACCCGGACATCCTCTACCCGCAGCTCGTCCCCGTGGACACGAGCGCCAGCGCGTGGGCGAAGTCCGTCACCTACTTCAGCCTCGATAAGGTTGGCCAAGCCGACTGGCTTGACGGGGCGGCGACCGACATGCGGTTCGCCGACATCAACCGCAACAAATTCGAGCAGGGCATTGAGATGGCCGGCATCGGCTACCGCTATACCCTGGAGGAGATTGGCCAGGCGATGATGGTCCCCAGCCTCAACCTCACCAGCGAGCGGGCCGAGGCGGCGCGCCGGGCCTACGAGGAGTTCATGGACCGGCTCGCGCGTCTTGGGTCGCACACCAAGGGCACGACCGGCCTGCTCAACAACGCGAACGTGACGCGCACGGACGCGATCGCGGACGGCACTGGCACTTCGGCGCTGTGGTCGGCGAAGACGGCGGACCAGATGATCCGCGACGTGCAGGGCGCTTTGACCAACGTCTACAGCGGGTCATTGACCGTCGAGATGGCGGACACGGTCCTGCTGCCGATCACGGCCATGGAGCTGCTGGCCAATACCCGCGTGCCAAACACGTTCGGCAACGCGCTGGACTACTTGGCGAAGTACAATCTCTACACCCATACGACGGGCGCACCGCTCACGATCCGCGGCATCCTGAACCTCGAGACGGCGGGCAAGAACGGCGTTGGGCGCCTGGTCGCGTACCGCAAGGACCCGCGCGTGGTGAAGCTGCACGTGCCGATGGTGCATAGGTTCCTGCCGGTGTGGCAGACCGGGCCTATAACTTTCGATATACCCGGCATCTTCCGCGTCGGCAGCGTCGAGATCAGGCGGCCCGGGGCGTTCGCCTACGTGGACGGCATCACCGCAGGGACCGCGCCCGACGGTTCCGGCCTGACCGGCACCGACTAAGCCGCGCGTTCTCGCGCCCCCCAACGCGCGGCTAGGCGCGGGGCCGCCGGATATCTCCATCTCCGCGCGGCCCTGCGTAAACCTCTTTTGAAAACCAGGGAGAACTGACATGCCTGACACTCCGAGCAAGCCCCCGAGCAAGCGCTACGATATCACCAACCCGCTGGCCCACCGCCGCGTTATCTTCGACGGCATCGCCAACGCCGGGCCGATCGGAATCGACCCCGGCGAGACGAAACAGAACGTCGAGCTCGCCGACCACGTAGCGGAGAAGCTTCTGGCGCAGAAGGACGATTTGCAGCTCAAACCGGTTGGCGGGGGCAGCGTGACCGTCCAGCCCCCGACCGCGGACATGGCGGCGCAGACCGCCCCGAAAGCGCAGTCGCCCTTGCAACCGCCGCCGCCGCCGCCACAGCAGCCACAACCTGCGCCTACCGCGCAGACGCCGCCGAGGCCGCAGCAGGGCCGCCGCCCGACGAACCCTGGTCGCCGGTGATTTGCTCACGTATCGAGAGTGGCGCGCGCTGGACAACCGGCTGCGCGCCATCGTCGCGGCGTTCGAGGTCGAGCAGGCCAACAGGAGGCTACGTGAGCACATGGCGCTGGACAGGCTGACGGAGAAGCTCAAGACGGCGTCTGGCGTGGCGGCGCGGGCGACGGCGAGCATCGAGGCGCGGGCGGACGCGCTCATCGCGCGCGAGGCGGCGATCAGCAAGCGGACCGAGGAGGTGTTCGCCCCGCACGAGCATGTCCTTGCGACCGCGGAGAAGGGTCTGGACGACGCGGAGGCGGCGCTGCGTTTGCTGAGCAACGACCCTTTGGTAGGCTCGCGGCCTGGGTCGGAGGACGGGCCGCGCCCTTTGGTCAACGGCGGCCGGTCCTGAGGGCCGCGCCGGTGAGGCTAAGGGGGAGGATGTAAGGGATGACGGCAATCTACGTCGGCGATACGGCCGCGAACGAGCGCGAGAAGTATCGTGCAGTTTGGCAGTTCCCCGAGTACCACGTGTACTCGCCGGGGCTGGAGAACGTCGATCGGTTTATATCGGTCATCAAGCCTCCCCCGGGCTCCACGCTGATCGACATCGGCGCTGGGGCATGCGTGGCGGGGTTAGAGCTCAAGCGTCGAGGCCTCGACGTGTGGTGGCTCGATTTGACCGACGCCGCGGTGCCTGAAGAGGTGGACCGCCGCCGCTTCATCGAGGCGCCGCTGTGGTCGAACTGGGGATGGTACAGGCCGCTCGGGTGGGACTACGGTTTCTGCTGCGACGTGATGGAGCATATACCGCCCGAGTACACGATGCTGTGCATTGACCGCATCCTCAGCAAGTGCCGGACGGTCTGGTTCCAGGTAGCGTTCTTGCCGGAGACTTTCGGCCACCTGATCGGCGACAAGCTGCATCTGACGGTGCAGCCGTTCTCGTGGTGGCGCGACAGGATCGGCGGGTTGGGGACGCTGGTTGACGCCCGCGATTTGTGCGGCATGGGATTGTTCGTGGTGAAAAGATGAACCTCGCTCTCGACCCAAACAAGGTCCATGCCGTCGAGTTCGACCCGAACGCATGCTGCAACGTGCCCGACGCGATCATGCGCGAGCAGGTGCTCGCCAACATCAGGCGCGGGCTGCCGCAAGTCCACCCGCATGAGCCCAATCCGTCGTCGGCGGTCCTTGTCTGCGGCGGGCCGTCCCTGAAGGACGCGGAGCATGACCTCGTGCAGACCGTGTGGGCGGGGGCGCAGGTCGTGACCGTCAACGGCGCCTATGGTTGGTGCCTCGACCGCAACATCCGCCCGTTGGCGACCGTGATGCTGGATGCCCGCGAGCACAACAAGCGGTTCATCGAGCGCGAGGTACCTGGCTGCCGCTACCTGCTCGCGTCACAGTGCCATCCAGCGACGTTCGACATGTGCCGGGGCCGCACAACGTTCATCTGGCACGCCTGCTCGGGCGGGGACGAGGAGCTGGCTAGTCTGCGCGCGTACTATTTCGACCGGGTGTTCCCGGTCACGATAGGCACGACGGTGGCGGTGCGCGCCATCACCCTGCTGCGTATGCTCGGATTCGAAAGGATCGAGGTGTTCGGCCTCGACTCGTGCTGGCTGGGCGAGGACCACCACGCCTATGCGCAGGCCGAGAACGACGCGGACCAGCGCCTCGGCGTGTGGCTGCGGCCGAAGGCGAAGGACGGAAGCTACCGCGACGACTACGCGCAACGCTTCACCTGTTCACCCTGGCACGTGAAACAGGCGCAGGACTTCCTCGACCTCGTGAAGGACCGCGGGGATTCGTTCCAACTCAGCGTCCACGGCCCCGGACTCATCGCGACGATGATCCGCACCGGGGCCGCCTTGGAGACAGAGACAGAGACAGAGCAAAAGGAGAAGTGAAATGTCAGCAGCAGCCTGGGTTTTCTACAACAAGGCCCGCAAGAACATCTCGGCGAACGTCGGCATCCGTCTGGATGCCAGCACGTTCCAGATGACGCTCCACACGTCGGCGTCGAATGCCGGGACGGTTACGCTCTCGACCTACGGCTCGGTGACGGGCGAGGTGACGGAGGCGAACGGCTACTCGTCCTCGGGCAAGACGCTCACGGGCGTGACTTGGACGGCCGGGGCCTCCGCCAAGCAGATGCGGTTCAATTCGTCGGCCAAGTTCTGGTCGGCCAACGGCGGCTCGATCGCGAACATCAAGTTCGCGGTGCTGTGGGTCACCGGCGCGTCGGCCGGGGCGAGGAAGCTCCTCTGCGCCTCGCAGCTGTCCACGTCGCAGTTCACGATTACGGCGGGCAACAGGTTGACTATTACGCCTGCCGCCACGGGCATCTTCAACCTCACCGGGTGACGCCGTGAAGCGGAGCGCCGTCGCCGGCATCGTAGATGTTGGTGGCGGTTTGCGCGTGATCGTGACGGAGCCAGAGCGGATGAAAAACCACGTCGGGCCGGGCGAGATGCTCTACGTCGTGCCGAACCTGTGGCGGCGCGAGCCGGCGAACCCGCGAGAGGTGATCCCAATCGTGGAAGCCTACGTCAGATCGCAACGGGAGAGATAAATGGCCAACCCCACCTCGATCGGCGGTGCGTTCCAGCGCAACGTCACCTCATTGACGTTCCACCCGTCTGCGGCGCTCCCGGCCGGGGCGCTTCTGTTCCTGAGCGTCGGGACAAACGCGCCGGATACTGCAACTATTACGATCCAGGACACGCAAGGTAATAACTACCAAACGCAGGTAGCCTCGCAGCAGCCGGGGACGAGCGCGCAATTCTTGGTGAACTTGGTGGTGCCGCAAGGTGCGAAGGCGTTGACGACAGCCGACACCATCACGTTGACTTCATCGGCCCGCGCCGACTTTGCCATGTCGGGTTACTTCTTCACCGGCGTGCAAGGCGGTCTGTTCTCGTCGGACGTGGAGTGGTTCAACGCAACCAACTTGTCCTACAGCGTCAACGCGCAAGCCGGGATGCAATTGTTCGCAACGCTCGGGGTGGCGGGGCCGTCCACCGACACGTTCACGCAGGACGCGGCGTGGGGACCGGACGTTCTGTCCGGGATCGCCACCACGACCTTCACGGTGCACGCGAGTGGGCGGCTGGCGCCGACGGACGGGGCCTATACCTGGAACCCGACGTTGGGGACCGCGCGGCGGTCCGTCGGGCTGTTGGTTGCCTTCAACTAAGCAGAGATGAGCGGGCAGGATGACCCAAGTCTTTCTGCTCAAGACGACGACCTCGCCGCAGAGCTTGCCGGGTGACTGGCAAGATGCTGGCCATACGGTTGAGCTTGTCGGTGCAGGCGGCAACGGCGCTATCGGCACGACTGGTGCTAACCCGAAGGGGGGTGGAGGAGGAGGCGGTGCCGGGTATACCAAGCTCACGAACGCGACTTCCAACCTTTCAAATTTTGTTTTCCGTGTTAGTGCCGGTGGTGACGGCGGTACCACGCAGAATACCTCGGGGACCTTTTGGCTAAATACGGTAGCAACGAATTGTTACGAAGCGCAAAATGGACTGAATGCGTTAACTCAAACAGGAGGCAACGGAGGGATATCAGGCCAAACAGCTACCCAAGGAACGCCGCCAGTTACCTATACTGTTGCTCCTGGGGTGGGTTTCAACCCGGGTGGAACTGGTGGAAGCAACAACGCAACGAATACGGGAAGCGGTGGAGGAGGCGGAGCTGCCGGGCCTAACGCTGGGGGCGGCAACGGTGGAACTCAGCCGACTGGAACTGGCGGTTCTGGCGGTGGTGCAGCGAACATAGCCAATGCCGGGACGAAAGCGACGACCGCTACGGGGGGCGCGGGCGGGAACGGCATCGGGGGCTCGGGCGGGGGCCCAGCCAACACCGCGGGAACGGCGGGCAGCGGCGGCGGTGGGGGTGGCGGGACCTCAGCGGCTTCTGGAACGTCAACTGCTGGTGACGGCTCGGCGCAAACGACGACCGTGGTTTGGGATTCCACCCACGGCCCAGGTGCGGGAGGTGGCGGCGGTGGTCAAATTACGGGCAACAACACCGGGGAGACCAGCACCGGCGGTAAGGGCGCTAACTATGGCGGCGGCGGCGGCGGCGCCGGTGGACTTCGGGGTTCAGCCACGCAGAATGCGGGAGCCGGCGCCGACGGCCTGATCATCGTCACCTACACGCCGGCGACCGGCACCACGATCACGCCTCCGGTCGCGAGCCTTTCGAGCGCTGAAGCCGCAGGCACACTGGGTTTCCAAGTACCTCCGCCGGTCGGCGCGCTGTCGCTGGCGGAGGCCGCGCCGACACTCAACTTTAATATCGTTCCTCCAGTTGCGGCTCTCGCATTGACCGAGAGTGCCCCGACCTGGACGAACAGCGTATTTGCCTCCCCATCTGCGGCAGCGCCTACGCTGGCCGAGGCGGCGCCGTCCTTGGCGTTGCTGATTACGGCCCCGGTGGGAGCCCTCGCGCTTTCGGAGGCAGCGCCTAGCTGGACGAACAGCGTATTTTCCGTCCCCGGGGTAACCGCGCTTGCGCTGAGCGAGGCAGCGCCAGCTCTAGCGTTGCAAGTTACCGCGCCGGTTTCCGCGCTCGCGCTCGCTGAAGCCGCGCCGAATCTTAATCTGACGCAGCAGCCGGGCGTTGCCTCGCTGGTATTGGCGGAAGCGTCCCCGGCGCTCGGGTTCAATAATCCAGTAACGGCGTCTACGCTTGCGTTGAGCGGGGCGGTCCCCGCGCTCAGCATCAACGTGCCGGTCGGCGCAGGCGCTCTGGCGCTCGTTGAGGCCGCACCGACCCTAGCCGCAACGGTCAACATCTCGTCTTCCGCTCTGGCCCTCTCGGAGGATGCGCCGTCCTGGACCAACAGCGTGTTCGCCGTCCCGGCGGCGGCAGCGCTCGTAGTCGCGGAAAGTGCCCCCAGCCTAGCGCTCCAAGTAGCCACGCCGGTCCAGAGTCTCGTGGTTGCGGAGGCGGCCCCGAGCTTGCAGTTGCAGGTATCGCCGCCTGTCGAAAGCCTCGCGCTCGCGGAAGATGCCCCGGCGCTCAATCTCAATACGCCGATCGCATCAGGGGCGCTGGTGCTCGCGGAATCGGCGCCAGTCGTCACCAACAGCGTCTTCTCGGGGCCGTCCGTTGCGAGCCTCGCGCTAGCCGAGGCCGCGCCGTCGCTGTCCCTGCAAGTCGTTGCGCCAGCCGAAGCTCTTGCGCTCGCGGAGGCCGCGCCGGCCCTGTCCCTCCAGGTCGCGGTTCCCGCAGACGCGATGGTGCTCGCGGAGGACGCCCCGGCCACCGGCCTCAGCCTTGTCGTTCCGTCGTCGGCCGTCGCCTTGGCTGCGGCAGCACCGGAGCTCGCGTTTCAGGAGGCGATACCTGACGCAGCCATCGTGCTGGACGAGGCTGCGCCGGCGCTCACCTTCATCACGGTCATCTCGCCGCCTGCGGACGCCCTCCTGCTGGCTGCTACGGCCCCCGAATTGGCACAGGAGGCGGGGATACCCGCCGCGGCCCTGGCGCTGGCGGAGGACGCCCCGGTCCTAACGGCTAGGGCCTCTATCGTCCCCTCCGAGGGCGACCTAGCCCTAGATACCGTCGCGCCTCGGCTGGACCTCTTGGTGACTGCGGCATCCTCCGGCCTCGCCTTAGCCGAGGATGCCCCCGCATTGGCCCTGAGAGCGGTCGTGGAGCCTCCCGCCGATGCCCTCGCGCTGTCGGCAGACGCCCCAGCGCTAACGCTACAGGAGGCGGTCCCAGAGGCCGCGCTCGGGCTGTCCGCGGACGCCCCGGCTTTGGCAACCAGGACAGTCCTGGCGCCGGCCGAGGCCGACCTTGCGGCGGCAGAAGACCCGCCGTCACTTGGCCTGCAGGTGGCCGCCCCATCCGAGGCGCTTTCGCTCGCTCAAGACCCGCCCGTTGTCGTGGCCACGGCGAGCGTGTTCGAGGTTCCCAGCGCGGCGGCCCTGGCGCTAGCCGAGGATGCCCCCGCGCTAGACCAATCCGTCTCTGTCGCATCTGCGGCGCTGGTCGCCGCCGGGGATGCCCCAGCACTTGGCCTGACGGCCACCATTCCGTCCGGTGCTCTGTCCGCGTCTGAGGCCGCCCCGGCCCTTGGGCTTGTCCTGACGACAGATACTGCCAACCTCGCCCTGACGAGCGCAGTTCCGCAGGTCGCGCTGACCGCCAACGTCGGCGAGGTCCCAGACAGCGCCGCCCTGGCCCTCACGAACGACTCGCCTCAGGTACAGGCCGGCGGGTCGGTCGGGCTTGTCCCGCCTGCCGCGGCCGTCGTGGTGGCCGCTGCGGTCCCGGTCGTCGCCCTGACCGAGAACGCGACGATTGCCCCGGACGCGGCAGGCGCCGTCATCGACGCGCAGGCACCGTCCCTCGGCCTGTCCGTCCAGGTCCCGCAGGCCGACGCGGTGCTCGCGAGTATCGCGCCGGAAGTCGGGGACCAGTTTGCCCCGGCGGCGGGCGCGCTCTCCGCTCAGTCAGCGGCCCCGGCCCTGGATCTGCTGCTGCCGGTCCCGGCCGCCCAGCCGGTGCTCCAGGCGGTCGCGCCAGAAGTCACGGGAATCAGCGTCCTCGACGTCCCCGCGGCAAATCTGGTCCTGGCGGAGGACGCGCCGCAAGTCTCGACCAAGGCGAACCTCATCGAGGTGCCTTCGTCCGCCCTAGCCATTGCCGAAGACGCGCCACAAGTCTCGGTCGAGGCTGGCGTGTCCGTCATTGTCCCTGCCGCCGCCATCGTCGCGGCGGCAGACGCGCCGCGCCTCAGCGGCCGGCCGCTGCGCAAGCACCTAGTGCTGATTGGATCGCGACGGCGCGGCACCCTGACGGGACGCAAGACCAGCGCCATCCACCTCGTCGGCAGACAGGCTAACTACAAGGTCGCCGCCTGATGCCAACGATCCAGAACTTCTCCGTCCCGCGCGGCAACAGCTTGGACGTGACGGTTAACGTCGAGACGGACGTGGTCGGCGAGACGCTTGAGGGAGCCGAAGTGTTCTGGAGCGTGTGGGAGCAGAAGCACGGCGTCGTCACGACTGACGCGACCGGCGCTCGGCTTCCGCCGTTGATCCAGAAGACGGTCGGGCACGGCATCACTGTCCTCGCCTCGCCGCCCATGGAGTTCGTCATCTCAATGGAGCAGCCCGACACCGTTGGCTTGCTCGGCAACTTCTACCACGAGGCGGAAGTTATTGACGGTGACGGGAACCACGTCACCGTCATGCAGGGTCTCCTCACGGTGACCGAGGCGGAGTTGTCGCAATGACCGTGACCACCGTGTCCATGCGGCTGAAGTTCCCGGAGCTCTCTGGCGAGACGGATGCGGCCGTGCAGAACTCCATCGACGAGGCTTCGCGCAACGTGGACGATACGTGGTTTCCCGGGGACCAGGACTTGGCGCTTCTGTACCTGGCGGCGCACTACCTCATGATTTCCATGCAGCGCCGCGAATCCGGAACGGGGCAGCAGGTGTCGGCCGAGCGGATCGGGGAAATGTCGTGGACCTACGTGTCCCCCGACAAGCCGAACCCGGAGGACCTAGACATATCGAGCACGTCCTACGGGAGAAGATACCTTGAGTTGGCTAGGCTGAACTTTTTCCCTGTCGCGGTGATATGAGGACCATAACAATGACCGAGAGAGAGCAGGCCGTCCTCATCGCCAATAAATGGCTGGAGTTCGACATGAACAGCCTGACGCAAATGGTCCCGGGCGATCCAGACTGCGACGCCTGCGTTCTCGCGCGGCAATTTATCCGCGCGGTCGAATGCCTGGAGTGGCTAGAGGGGCGGCCCCTGTCGATCGGCCCTAAAGTGGTGGGCAACGCCTGAAATGCAGGTCGACTACACTATCTCGCGCCGCAAGGCGGACCGCATGATCCGGGACCACGGCATGACCGCCGTACTGCGGCGCAATGGAGCGCCTGACCGGCAGGTGAGCGCGTGCTTCATCGCGTTCTCGCCGATGGAGAATTTGAAGATTACTGATCCGACCGACCGCAAAGTGCTGGTCTCGGCGCTCGACCCGAATGACGACACGGCGGTTATTGATCCGCCTGACTTCGTGAAGGACCGACTCGTCACGTTCGCCCAGCCGCCGGGCGACCCTCCCGTCGAGGCCGAGAACCTCCGCATCGTGGCTCCTCCTGGCCGCGTGGCGCCGGGCGATACCGTGGTGTTCTGGCGTCTGGTGGTGCGTGCGTGACCGACACGCGCGAGGCGATCCTGACGCAGCTGGAGATCCTGCTCGGCGACGTGAGCGGCATCAAGAACGTGTTCCGCGACCGCATAGAGCTGCAGAGGGAGGAGCTCCCCGCGCTGGTCCTCCTGGACGGGCGCGAGCTGCCGATGAGCCAGATACCCTATCTCAAGCGGGTGAAGATGCCCCCCGCGCTGTTCAAGATAGAGACGCAGATATGGCTGGCTTTAGTCCCGCGCGACGATATTACCAACGCGACGCTCGACGGCGTGCCAGCGCCCATAGGGCCGGAGCTGTCTGCCTACCGGATGAAGATCCTCGACGCGGTGATCAACGATCCCACGCTCGTCGCGATCCTCACCACGACCGGGCAGATGGAGTATCGCGGACACGAGACCGACATGGCGGTGGGGTCGACGGCAGTCGGTAACATGATGATGCGATTCGACTTCACCTACGTCCTCGTCCCATCCCGTTCATAAAAGGAGAAGAGACTATGCCTTCCGTATTCCCCCACGAAGTATCCCCCAACATCGGCAACCTGAAAGTTGGCCGCGGCTTCCTGACCATCCAGCGCCAGGGCGAGTCAACGTTCACGGACTGCGGCAACGTCACCGAGTTCACCTTCGAGGTGACGCCGACGCGGCTGGAGCACTACTCGACGCGCCAGGGCGTCCAGACCAAGGATCTCGTCGTCGTGACGAGGCTGGCCGCCACGCTGACGCTGACAATGGAGGAGTTCACGGCACGCAACCTCGCGTTCGCCGTGCTCGGCGACTTCACCGAGTCGCCCCCCGGCACCTACACGGTCGAGGCGTTCACCTCGCCGCTCCTCTACTGCGCGATCAGCTTCACCGACACCAGCGTCGTCGGCCCGCAGTGGTCGACCAATTTCCCGCTCGTGATCTTGTCCCCGAGCAAAGCGGTGGAGATGATCGCGAAGGGGTCCGGCGACTGGGCCGGGTTCCAGTTCCAGGGCGACGTGCTGAAGGACCCCCACACCGGGCAGTTCTTCACCATGACGAACACGGACATCCAGTCGCCTTGATCTGGCTCTTCGCGCTCTGGCGCTGGCCACCGCGCCGGGGGGACGTGAGCGTCGTGAGCTTCATACCTGCAGGGAGGAACTGCACATGGCCGGCATCGGCATCTTGGATGTTATCCCGCCGAAGACGAGAGTCATACTAAACGAAGAGGGAGACTTCATCGAAGTCTCCGGCGTGCCAGCGGGGGAGTTCTCCCCGCTGCTCGCGCGCTTCCCGGCCCTGCAGAAGCTCCTGGTCGGCATAGGGCCGGACGACGACAAAGCCAAACTCGTGGCGGATTTGGCGGCGGCAACACCAGACGCCATCGCCGCTATCGGCGCCATCGCGTGTGGCCAGCCCGGCAACCCGGAAGCCGAGGCGAAGATCGCGGCTATGCCGCTCGCGCTCCAGTTCGACATCCTGGAGGCGGCGGCGCAGCACACCTTCAAGGGCGGCCTCGGCCCTTTCGCGGAGCGGTGCCGGGTGCTCATCGACGGACCCGGCGCGGATGGCACGGGCTCCTCTGGGAAGTGGCAGCCGCCGCCGAGGCGCTCGGCGCCGCCCAGCACCCCGGAGTCTGGCAACTCACACCCCGACAGATGAGCGCGTACTTGTTTCTCGCCGGGAAGCGGGAGAACAATTACGACGAGAAGCCGCAGGAATGACGACTCTTCGTTTTTTTATAGCGGGCGAGAGAGCCGGTCCGAAATTCCAGCGGCTGACGGCGCGCGACGGCGTGCGCGTGCGGGCGGCAGCAAGGGCGGCGGCGCATGATGCTGCTGCCGACCTCCAGGAGCGAGGCCGGGCAGACATAGCCGGTGCGGGTAACTTCGGGTCGCGCTGGACGGACGGTTTCCATGTGGACGTGAGCGAGGGAGGCGGCAACATCCGCATCGCGGCGGTGGAGGACGTCCCTTATTGGAAAACGCATCAATTCGGCGCGACGATCCAGGGCAAGCCCATGCTCTGGATTCCGTTCGAGGATACGGATGCCAAAGGCGTGTTCGCTCGGGACTATCCTGGCGGGCTGTTCCACGTGACACGTAAGGCCGACGGGCTGGAGCTGCTTGGTTCTATTGGTGCGGCTCAGGCCGGGGATGATCGGCCTATACGATATTTTGGAAAGGAATCGGTGACGATCCCCAAGCGATTCCACTTAATTGAGATTGCGCGGGACGTGGCGCGCAAGATGCGGGATTATTACAATGCTCGCTTCAGATAAATTTTTCGCCATCATCCGACTGCTGCTGACGCATTCGGCGGCGGCTGACTTCAAGCATCCCGCCGCGCGTGAGCCAATATCCCTCGGTATCACCTGCGAGACCGTGCGCACGGCAGTCCGCAACATGTCGCGGGAGAAGCTTGAGGCGATAGCGTCTGCCTACGGCATCACCAATAGGCAGCGCGCTGAGGCCATGCGCTGCATTGGCAGGTACGGGAGACTCTGACGTGGCCGATAACGACAACGATATCGTCAATCGCTTGATCCTCGAGGGAGTCGAGGAGGTTCAAGCGAAACTTGCTGTGCTCGGGAAATCGGGCAGCCGGTCGCTTGAGGAATTACGCCTCGCGGCAGGCGCCGTGGACCCGGCACTGTCCAAGATACCGCAGGCCGCCAATGCCGCCGGAACATCCGTCGGCAGCATGGTCAATATCTTCCTCGGTGCTGGCGGGAGGGCGCGCGAGGCTGGCCAAGGATTCCGGGAAGTCGAAGGCGGAATGCACAGAGTGCGGGAGGCCGGCCATGTCCTGCATCCTGTACTTGAGGAAGCCGGCCTTAGGTTTGGGCTCTTTACCGGATTGCTCAGGGCATCGACCGCCGGAATGCTGGGGCTGGCGGCTGCCGCCACCGGGGTCGGGGCGGTGGCGCTCGCAAAGCTCGGCGATGAAGCCATCCTCACGCGTCGGAAGCTTGATAGTCTATTCCAGAATAAGGGGCAGGGCGGTGCTGCCTTCGAAGCTCTCGACGAGGCGGCGAAGAAGCTGCACACCGACGTAGGAAACCTAGAGGGGGCATACAAATCCCTATTTGAGGCTACTCGCCAAGCTGGGGTGATCGTCAATCCCTATGCGGAGCAGGGCAAGAGCATTCTTGCCACCATTCCCACACTGAAGCAGTTCACCGACGCGCTGAAGGTCCTCTATGAGGAGCAGAGGCTCGGCGGAAAGGCGAGCGAGGAGGCGACCAAAGGATACCAGGAGTTCGTCGATAAGGTCAGCAAGGCCCACAGGCTGACGACTGAAGCTGTTGTGGGACTTGGGGACCGCGCGGGGAACGACCTTGCGCGGGCGCTCGGCAAGGGGAACATTGCCGAACTAACCAAGGAGCTAGACGGCGGGCTGAATATATCGCTGCTGCGAGTGGTCCAACTTCTGGCCCAGATGGCGCCGGCAACGCAGAAAGCGTTCGACAAAGATGCGCCCAGGGACTTCGGCAGCGCCCTCAGCGAATCGCTAGCCGACATCAACAACAAGTTCAAAGAGCTCGCGGATGCAGACTTCACCACGGCCATGGCGGGAAGGGTTAAGGATCTGACTAAATCATTCCTTGACTTCGTCGATGGCCTCAACGTGGTCAAGGGTACTCTAGTCGATGTCGGCAAGGCAGTAGAGAGCGCATTCCCGGCGAGCGTGGTGAGCGCTTTCGAGGCCGCGCTCAAGCGCATTCCCGCAGCATTGAATCTCATCAATCCATTTAAGCCGTTAATAGATTTAAAAGAGTCAATCACGCAATTCGTCGCTAAGGCAAATGCGGATAAGCAGTTGCAGGCGGCCAAGACTGAGTTGCGTGAAAAGCTTGGCGCCGAGGCTGCGGCGGCTGTTTCTGCTCCGGGGGCACCTGCTGCTCCTGCCCCGGCAGCACCGGAGTATGCTTCGCCGGCATATACCCGCATTACGACCGGGGTGCCGCCGGAAACGCGCATCACGACTGGAGCGCCGCCAGCCGGGCCACCACCGCGAGAAGCTGCAGCGCCAGCGCTATCTATTGGTACTCCATTCGACAAGGGGGCCGAGGCTGCTGGCGAGAAGGCGCAGTCGCTAGCGGACGTGTTGGAGGCGGCAGGCAAGCGAATCTATTCAGTTCTGGATTCAATCATTGGCCTCTCACCCGCAGCGCCCACCGCACCTGCTAGCGGTGGAACGCCAGAGCATGCGACCCAAGGCGTTGGGCCTCATGGCGACAAGATAGGCTCGCAGTTACTCGACGAAGCAGGATCGGCGTGGCAATCGTTTATCGGCATCGTTAAGAGCACGATCGACACGCTGATAAACGATACGTCGAAGGCCGAGGGCACCCAACCACAGGAGCACGCTAGCGGTGGATTGGTTGGGTTCAAGTCCGGCGGCGGCGTTGGCGGGGTCCCCATAGGAGGGATCGGTGGCCGGGCGGCATTCACGTCTTCGCTCCTGCGCTTCGCCGATGGAGGAATTATTGGTGGGCGGGGCCAAGCTGCCGCTCACGTATCTACTGCTGCGCCCTCTGGCGGTGAATCGCCCGAAGGCGGCCTCGTCGGCGATATTCCTCGGTTTAGCCGTGGCGGCGCCGCCGCTGGGGATACCCCGAGCAGCAGCCAGCGTCGCGAGCATTCCTCCGTCAGTCGGGCAGAGCGCTCGTCCTTCGTCACGTCGTTGCTTCGCTTTGCCGAGGGCGGCGCGGTCCCTGGCGCGGATGCTCCGGCAGCAGATGAGCGCTCTTCCAGGGAGAATAGTGGCGTCAGCGAATCTGTCTCTGGCGGCAGTATAGACGCCTCTCCGCCGCAGGCAGGATTGCGCGACCTTCCGCTGTTCCGCAGCGGCGGAGCTGTTGCGAGCGCGCCATCTCCGAGCCGGTCCTCCGAGAGACACTTCAACGTCACCGAGCGGCACGCGTTCGTTTCCTCGCTCCTGCGCTTCGCCGAGGGAGGGGCAATCGGCGGCACAGGTATTGCGACGCCGTCCCCACCCACGTCGCTGCCGGCGATGGCCGGCGAAGTGCCTGTGCTTGCCGACACGCCTGCGCGGGCGGGAGGCGGCGTGGTTGGTGACCCTGGCCGTAGTGCGCCGGGCGAACGGGTTTCCGTTAGAGAGCAGTCATCTTTCGTTTCGTCGCTCTTGAGATTCGCGGATGGTGGATCGGTCGGCTATGCAGGGACTCCGGTAGGGGGACGTGCCGATGGTAGTGACAACGTAGGCGGAGCGCCGGCACGGGCGGAGAGGCCAGGGGACATTCCTGGATATAGCCGCGGAGATACCGTAGGGCCGGTGGCATCTGTCTCTGAATCGCAGCATGGCGGGCGCCTTTCCTCCACAGTATTTGCAGAGCGGTCATCGTTAGTTTCATCCCTGGTCCGTTTTACGGAAGGCGGTTCTGTCGGCAGCAAAGGTCAGGGCACTGAGGCAACGCCCCAGCAGACAGACGCGAGCGGAAATGCTGGCCCAATACCACTTTCCAGCGCTGCTGCCGGCGGCTTTACAGAGGGTGGGCGCGTCGCCGACCTCCCGGCGCTCGGCAGCGGCGGCATTGTCAACAGAATCACTAGCTCGGAGCGCACTTCGTTCCTCGCGCCGATCCTGCGCCTCGCACAGGGCGGGACGGTCGGCGGAGGAGCAGAGAAGCGGGCTGAGGGGGGTGGCACGACAGCGGGGGTAAGCCTCGGAGGCAGAACCGACGCGGCTCATGAACAGGCAGCCGGGGGCTCCGCCAACCAGAAACCGGCTGCGGAGGTAACGAGCGTCCCATCCGCCGCGGTGGGCGTGGCTGCATCGGAAGGTGCGGCTGGTCCGCAGCCGGTCCAAAAGCCCACTGAGCAACAACGCTCTGGCGACCTTCCTAAGTTCAGCGTCGGCGGGATTTCTACCGGGGAGGCATCTTCGGACCGACCGCCGAGTAGGCTTTCTTTCGCCGTTACTGGATTTGAGCGGCCGACTTTCATTTCCTCGCTTGTGCATTTTGCCGAGGGCGGCACCGTCGGCGGTAGAGCCGCCCCGGCGGGCGAGCGTGGTGGTGATGGAAGCGCCGGCACGCGCAGCGTCATCGAGCGATCGTCGTTGGTTTCCTCGCTCCTGCGGTTTGCGGACGGCGGCTCGGTAGGCGGCGCGGACGCTCCTCCGGAAGAGCGTGTCAGCGGCGGCATTGTTGGGGATAGGATGGGCGGATCGCCTGCCCAACGCACGGCGCCCGACATCATTGTCCGGCCGTCGTTCGTTTCTTCGCTTGTCCGGTTCGCGGAGGGGGGCTCCGTCGGCAGCGATACAGGCAATGCGGCCGGCTCGGTGCCGTCAACGGCATCATCGCCGTTATCAACGCCGGCCGTCGGCGAAGCGCCTACTCTGGGAGGTGAAGGTTCAGCGGGAATCCTCCCAGGATTTAGCGCCGGCGGGGTCGTCATCAGGCTTACCGGATCGGAGCGTCCATCCTTTGTCGCGTCGCTCTTGCGTTTTGCCGAGGGCGGGTCCGTCGCCGAGAAAAACAAAGATCCTCGGGCCGAGGCTCGCAACAAGCTGACGCTCGACTTCCTGACCAGCGAGGAAGTATCGGCGAACGAGAAGGTTAACACCGTCATATCGGCGGGAGGGGCTGTATCCGACCTGCTGCCGTTGACGGATGGATACCCGGTAAGGATGCTGAACTCTGACGGATCCTACTCCGAGTTCAAGGCCAGCGGCACCAAGCACAAGGACGCAACTGGCAAGGATTCAGGTTCGTCCGGTTCCGGTTCTTCCGTGGCCGACGCGATATCGGCGTCCGACAGCTGGTGGTCGCGGGCCATGCGGTTCGCCGACGGGGGGGCCGTCCGCGGCGGCCATATCCTGGCGAGGGTCTCGCGCGGCGAGTTCTTCATGGGGCCGGCGGCAGTGAACCGCATCGGCGTGGGCATGCTGTCGGCCATCAATGAGGGGCGGAAACTCGCGGTCGGCGGCCTCATCGAGGGACCGGGCACGAAGACGTCGGACTCGATCCTGGCATGGCTATCCAGGGGCGGCTTTGTCCTCCGCGCCTCGGCCGTGGACCGGGTGGGCGTCGGGGCCCTGTCGGCCCTCAACGAGGGGCGCGGCTTCAGCCTTGGGGGCTTCGTGGACGTGGCAAACGCGCTGTCCCCGCTACCTCCCCCAGGCTTCGCCACCGGAGGCGCTGTAGGGGGCTCCCTGGGGCATTACACGGTGGACCTGCGGACGGACAAGGGCACCATCACGGGGCTGCAGGCGCCCGAGGCCGTGGCCAAGAGCCTCAACCGCTACGCCGTTGACAAGAACATGGTGCGCACCGCCCCGTCGCCCAGCTGGAGGCGGTAGTTGGTTCCTCCCAATACGCTCCTCGTCATCACGCCGTTGTCCCCGGACACGGCGTTCATGCTTCCCCCGTTCTCGACGCGCAACGCGACGCAGACGCTGGAGCCGATCGTCGGCACGGGGTCGGGAAGCTCGATATCCGGGACGCTGGCGCGGCGCTCCATCAACGCGAAGATGATCGACCTCACCAACCCGGTGTTCCGCAAGTACGCCACGCAGATCACGTGCAAGGACACACAGGCCCCCGCGCTGGACGGCGGGTGGCTGGGCGCGACGGTGCAGATCGAGTGCGCGGCGGAGCTCAATTACCTGACCGGGGGAACGCCGCAGCGGCCAGTGGTGCCCGGCTCCAGCCGCGAGGAGGAGCACTTCACCTTTTATCGGCCGATCCTCGTTGCGGTGATCACGCTGGTCAAGCACGCCTTCATCGAGTGGGAAGGCGAGTACAGCTGGACGCTTGAGGCTATGGAAGACTAATGGCCTTCGCTATAGGCAACGTCGCCAGCAACAATACATGGGCCGGCTCCGGCTCGGGCACGGTCACGATTTCGCTGTCGGCCGGGTCGGTCCTGCTGGTCTGCGCGCACCAGGTCCACGCCACGGTTACGGAGACCGTCGCTTCGGTCACCAGCGCGAACCTGACGTTCGCGAAGCGCACCGGCGCTTCGCACTCCAGGATCAACTCCGCCGGCAACGATACCTGGCACCAGGAGATGGAGGTCTGGTGGGCCTACGTCCCGAGCGCGCTCACCAACGAGGTTATCACGGTCACCTCGTCCGGCACGCCTACGAACGCGACTATCGCCGCTGTCGAGTGCCAGGGGGTAGAGGACCCGTCGTCGCCGTGGGACACGAACGCGTCGTTGCCGGCGTCCGCGGACGGCGGCGCGACGGTGCCGACCGTCACTGGAATCACGACGGACGCGTCGAAGCCAGTCGGCTTCATGTTCGAGGGCACCACGGAGCCCGCGGGCGGACCTGACACAGGCTGGACCTCGATGGGGGCCAGCCCATCCAACGGCGGCGCGACCCTCAGCGAAATCAGGGACGTCTACCAGGCATTCTCGTCGGCCCAGAGTGGCGCCAGCTGGACGTGGACTGCGGGCGTCGGGGACTGGATGGTCGTCGCGGACGCCTTCAGCATGGTGCCGGTGGTCGCGTCCGCCGCGCTCGCGCTGTCAGAAGCCGCGCCGACGGCATATATCTCAATCGTCGCCCCGGAGGCCGACCTAGCGTTGGCGGCGATCGCGCCGGGCCTCAATCTCCAGGTGTCCGTCGGGGCCCAAGCGCTGGCGCTCTCCGCCTCGACGCCGGTCGTCTCCTCCTCCACGCTCACCGTCCCCTCGGCCGGCATCTCCTTGGCGGAAAACGCCCCCGGGCTTGGCCTCCAAGTCACCGTCGGTCCGGCATCGGCTTCGCTGTCCGCCCAATCTCCGGAAGTCATCCTCAGCATCGCTGCTCCCGCCGCCCATCTCGTATTGTCGGGCAACGCCCCCGCGATATTGCTGAGGTTCGACGCCGTCCCGGGCAGCGCCTCGCTCGTCCTGACGCCAGAAATTCCCTTCGTTGACGTACATACACAGACGGCCGGGCCGTTCTACTTCGCGCTGGTGGACGCGGAGGACAACTTTTTCGTCCCTAACTTCGTCCGCAACGACCTTGATGTTCTTGCGTTCAGTGTCGAGCACGACGAGAGCGACGTGGCCAAAGCGTCGGTGGACATCAAAAACCCGCGCCATGGGTTGCTGCAGCCGGGAGCGAAACTCTGGGCGTGGCTGTCCTACCGCGACTGGAGGACCGACCTCGTCACGCCCCTGTTCTTCGGGCGGTTGGTCGGGATACCGGACGACATGGAGAACGAGGTCATTACGCTGCAGTACGTGGCCAAGCCGATCGACTACGCCTTCCGCCTGCAGGCGGCGGCCGAGGCACTGCGCGCTCGGCCCGGCTACGACCCGGTGTTCGCCGACATCAGCAAGCAGGACGACCCGAACACGATCCTCGAGGGCTACTCCAGGCTGTGGCACGTGGACCGGGTGACGCACGCAGTGACGTCGTCGGACGTGCTGGTCGGGGAGGACGGCACGGAGGTCTTCCAGCAGGAGGAGGTCCCCTACGACAGCGTCAAGCAACGCAAGCAGCAGTCGCCGCTGTCGATCGTCAAGATGGACGCGACGGTCAACTGGACGCAGTACTCGAAGGGCGGGATCGACCTGGGCCAGCAGACCGTGCGCACCTACATCGGCGAGCAGCTGATATCGGCGTGGCCGAAACCATACACCTCGCTCGGCGACGGCTGGAGCACGCGCTACTGCTACGCGCTCGACAAGCTCGGCACCGCGTTTGCCGAGCTCCTGACCATCAACACGGCGTTCCAGAACACGGAGGCGACGCACCAGGAGGGCGACATCATGTCGTCGCAGTCATCATGGACCGTGCCGTCGTTCGACGGGTCGATATCCAAGGATTTTCTATCGTACAAGCTCCTGGAGGAGCGGACCGCGGCGGTCATCGACGGAAGCGACCCGGACTTCGTCGATATCCCCACAGCCACGGACAAGATCACGACGTTCTACGTGCTTCCGTGGCTGGTCGAGACGTACATGTCGGTCGAGTACGAGGCGTCGCGCCCGAGGACCGAGCGCATACGGTTCACGCTGCAGTCGGATATCCAGCCGGTGCTCACGCAGGAGCAATCGCCGCTCGGGCCCCCGGGTGAAACGCCAGATTTCGAGACCATTAGCCTGCAGGGCGCGGACGTGGGCGAGCTGCTGCCGACCGTGGTGCATTGGCAGACTATCGCCAATACCGTCGTGACCGTCGGGATCATCGTCCTGCGCGAGAACGAGAACAGCTACCAGGTCTGCATCGCGGAGGGATTGACGGGGGAGGTCGAGCCGGCGTTCAGCGACGTGGCCGGGGTCGTGGTGTCCGACAACCTCGCCACCTGGGCCAGCATGGGGCCGACGCTGCCGCTCCCGGTGCCGACGATCGGCTACTCGACGTTTTATCCCGCGGGGTCGCTGATCTACTCCCCGCCCATCATCGACGGGCCGTACCAGAGTGACGCGTCGTTCCTCCTGGTCCTCGCCGGTGGGGCGAGCACCGGGACGGGCCTGGACTCGCTCGGCCGCGGCCCCATCATCCTCCTGCCGAACGGACAGCCCGTGCCGGGGCCCGTGGTGCCGGCGCTGGCGACGCTGACCGGGGACTTCCTCAACCTCGGGGACGGGTCGGGCGGGACGAGCACGACGGGCCCGTTCGCCAGCACGGTCTACATCCCGATCGGGAACGTCGCGTCTGGCGAGTATTTCCCGACGGACCGGGGCCTGCGCAGCGTAGAGCACCTGATAGCGCGAGCGGCGGCTCGCCTGCGGATAAGGGCGCGGGTCGTCGAGATAGAGTTCGACTGCCCCTTCGAGCGGGCCATCCAGCTGTCGTGCCGCAAGAATGCGGTGCTCTACGACCCGCGCCTTCCCGGCGGCGTGGCGGCGGGAAAGATCATCAGCTACAGCTTCAGCGCCAGCGGCGACACGCAGCTTCTGATCGGTCACGTGAAGATCGGCTGCTCGGTTGGCTTGGGAAACTCGATAGGGGCGATCGAGGGCACCCCGGAGTACTGCGACACAGATTACGTCGATATCGGCTACCAGATGTACGACGGGGCGGAGAACCTTCTCGACACCGGCGACGTGGCTTACACGCCGCCGCGGGGTGGGCAGGGGGTGGACGACGGCCTGCGCTTCCCGCTCACGAAAGCCGACGTGATCGCGAACAACGTGATCGGCAACGCCGACGCGCAGGTCGTGGCGATCGCCGAGAAGGTGGCGTTCATGCAGGCCAACATCGGCATATTCGGGGTGAACATCTCCGGGGAGCCTGGATTCCTCACGCCCTTCGGCGCTCTCAACCCGCAGACCCTGCTGGCGCGGCAGATATGGCTGAACAAGCAGATCCAGCAGCTGGGCTTCCAGCAGGATGCCGAGCGCGCAGCGCAGTACGTGCTATCTCTTCCTGGGATCAACGGCGGTCCGTTCGGCCAGGTGTTCGAGATCGCGACCAGCAACCTGTCCATTCCGATGACCATCGACCTGCAGGCCCCGTCCTCGCCATGAGCAACCCGCTGGAGCAAGTCGTCCGGCCGTTCCAGACCGACGCGCGCGGGCAGGCGCTGCAGATCACGCGCAAGGTCGCCCCTCCGGTGCTGTTCGTGGCCATCGTCGGCCAGGGCGTGAAGTCCTTCACCGGGATCGCCTCGCTGACGACGACCGTGTACGTGAAGAAGCGGCCGAAGGAGACGCTGAAGAATGCCTAGCGAGACCTCGCGCAAGTCGGTCAGGCTGCGGGTCGTCAAGCCCGGAGGCGACCCGACAACGCCCGGAGACTGCGTGGACGTCCCGATCATCTCTGAGATTACGTTCCGGGACGCGAAAGCATACGGGCAGGAGTTCGTCCACAGGATCAACAACACGGACCAGTCCAGCCGGATAGGGCACACGCACACCGTCAAGCACGCGTCGGTAGGGCCGGACGGAAACGTGACGCTGGATGGCAGCAGCTCCTTGGAGGTTGAGCGGACGGACTTCACCAGTTTCATCGATCCGAAGGATTACGCGCAGGAGCGAAAATATGCACTGTTCAACAACGACCCACCGCCGCAGACGCCGGGCGGGGACAACAACACGGACAAGGCGCATCGCCTGAGCCATTTCGTCCGCTACACATCCGACAACACCATCGACGGCGTGCCGTGGATCGACTTCGAGATTATGGACGAAGTGGAGTTCGTGGACGCGAAGGAGTATGGCCAGGGATACATCTACACGCTGCGCAACCCCGACCCGGGCGATCCGGTCAACGACGGCTCAGACCCATACAAGCCGACCTTCGCCAAGGTGGACACGTCGCTGCCGCTCGTCGTCAGCGACTCGACCACGATCAACCCGCCGTGGCGGTTCGACATTTTTCAGAACCCCGTCAACGTGAGCTGGAAGACGTATGAGTTCACCGTAACCTTCACCTGGTCAGACTACGTCATCGGGCACAACATTCCATCGCTATTCGACGTCGGTTATTTCACTGTCATTACTGCGCCGTCTACGCAGGTCGGGCTTATTGGGACATTGCCGCTAGGGCTGACGCTGGTCAGCCAATCCCAGTCGTCGTTCTTCGAGGGGAATGCACCAGATGGAGGTGGGCTCAGCCCCGCCCCCGGGCCGGGACCGGCCGTTTTCGGGTACTCGCAGTCGTTCACCTTCAAGCTGAGTTCGGTCCCGCCGATTGGCCACCAGTTGGATATCCAGTTCGCGATAAGCGGGCAGGAAGATTACACGGACATCGTGTTCGTAAACGGACTGTACGACGACGGTCCGCTTCCATTCGGTCAACAGGGCCCCTATGTTTTTGTTAATGCGGTTGGGATCGCAGGTCTCGCTGGCTGCAGCATCGGCGGGCAGGTGATCCCGATCGGGAATACCAGCGGGCCTAATAGTGGCCCAGACCGTATAACTAGTCTGTACGTCGGGGGACAGTTTACTCTTAGCATCGGGACCGTGGAAAACGTCAACGGGTCTGGCGCCCCTGGGCCAGCAGTGTGGCCATCTGCTCCGACCTATCGACGAATAACTGATGCGTGGCCCTTTGGGACCACGGTCCATGACGTCGGAGTCTACGTCGAGACCGGGCATTCGACCAATTACAAATTCGGCGGCCCGCCGATCCCGGCGAACGTGTTCCCGTAGAGAGGCCAAAGGCGGCGGATACAAATGGCCAAGGTATATCGCACCGACGACCTCACGCGCTGGGGCTTCGGCCTCAACCGGAACCTCACGAGTGTCGAGGTCGATCTGAATTTCTGGGACTCCGAGACGCGGCTCGACGCGCTGGAGGACCACCAGGAGCTCCTCGTCAGCATCGACTACATCACGCAGGTCGGGAACCAGCTGACGTTCCACATGACGGACCACACGCTGCAGGGGCCGTTCACGCTCCCCGTGGCGATCTGGAACCGGCGCACCGACAACCACGGCATGTGGGCGCCGCTTACCGTCTACGCGATATACGACGTTTTCGACGAGGACGGCTCGCTCTACATAGTCCTGGTAGGGCACACGTCGGCGGCGACGTTCGACCCGAACGCGACGGACGGCATGGGCCACAGGCTATATGGCCTCCTCCTCACGGCCCCGAGCGACGTGCTGCCGCCGCACGGGGACGCGAACGAGGTCTTGGCCAAGCGAACCGGCGCCGACTTCGACGTGTATTGGAAGGACAACGTCCTCGCGGACCTGGAGGACGTGGCCCTCGTCAGCCCGCTCGACGCGAACGATTCCCTGGTGTGGAACGGAACGCACTGGCAGAACGAGGCGGGTCTCGGCGCCATCATCAAGATCAGCCCGTTCGACCCCGGGGACCTGCTGTCGTGGAACGGATCGAACTGGCACAACCTCAACCAGTCTCTGCTCTCCATCTCCTACACGCAGCTCAACGACCACGCGACGGCGGCGCAGAACCGGCAGCCTACGGCTACTGTGCTAGGAACAACCGGGACCGTATCTCTCAATCCCGCGCTCGGCGACGTTTTCAAGGTCACGCCTACCGGGGACATCACCCTCAACGCGGCTTCGGCGCCAGTCGGTGCCCATATCACGCTGGTGGTGACGACCTCCGGGGCGACCAGCTACAACATCACGCCGACGACGAGCTTCAAGTCCACCGGTGTGCTGGCGACCGGGACCGCGTCCGGCAAGGTGTTCACGATATCGTTCGTGGGCGACGGAACTAACCTGAACGAGATCAGCAGAACGGTGGCTATGTGATATGCCAGCAAGTCGCGAGGAAAAGCGTGAATATCAACGGCAGTATTATAAAGCCAATCGTGAGAAAGTCCTAGCCAGACAGGCGCGCTACAAAGCATTAAATCCAGAGAAGGTCGCCGCGCAACAAAGGGCATCACAGCGGCGCTACTACAAAGCGAATGTTAAGAAGGCACTTGAATATAATCGACGGTGGAGAAAAGCAAATCCAGAAAAACAAGCAGCGATGGATAGGAGAAACCGAAAGGCGCATGCAGAACGAATTAGAGAGATGGCTCGCGAGCGGAATCGTCGGTGGCGCGAACGCAATCCGGAAAAGTCCAGGGAAAAATGGCACAAGTGGCGAGCGAGAAAATTGGCTATGCCATTTATTGATCACGTTCCTGTCATGCCGCGCGACAGATGTTGCCCCGACTGCGGAGTCAAGATGGTTGGACGCGGTCATATGTCGAACGCGCCGTCGATTGATCATATCGTTTCACTCTACCGAGGTGGCCACCACGTGCCCAGCAATACGAGGATAATTTGTTTTTCGTGCAATAGCGCAAAAAGAATCCTCGATCTTGCGGAATGGCACAAGCATTGTCCGTCAAAGATAGGGGGAGTCCAGCTATGCCTGCCCTTGAGCTGACGACCGTTGTCGGATGCCCGTTGATGTGTTCATACTGTCCGCAAAATAAGCTGAAGGCGAGCTACGGCGACGCCGAGAAGTACATGACGGTCGCTAACTTCACCACGATCCTATCCAAAGTGCCTAACCATGTGCAGATCGACTTCTCGGGCATGTCGGAGCCGTGGGCGAACCCGAACGCGACGGAGATGCTGGAGTTGACGCTCAAGCGCGGATACCACGCGGTGGTCTACACCACGTTGTACGGCCTGAGTGCACAGGAAGCGCGCCGGGTCGTGGCCCTGCTGCTGGAGCACCGCGAGCAGGTCAAGGAGGTGGTGCTCCACCTGCCGGACGCGAATGGCAACATGCGCGGGTACAAGCCGTCCGCGGAGTACGACGAGGTGCTCGGCATCTTCGCGGCGGCGGGGAAGGGCCTGCGCTCGTTCCGCGCCATGACGATGGACGGGCGGTCGCGCGTGCACCCGTCCGTCAAGCTACCAGCGACCTCGTCGTCCTGGTCGGGGCTGGACCGGGCCGGGAGCCTGGATACCGAGGCGGTGGCCAACCAGCCGCTCGACAGGGCGGTGAACCACTCTGGACCCGTGAGCTGCAGCTTTACCCAGTTTTACGACCACAACGTCGTCCTGCCGAACGGTGACGTGGTGCTGTGCTGCATGGACTACTCGCTGAAGCACAAAGTCGGCAACCTGCTGACGGGGGACTACTACTCGCTGTTCGAGTCGCCGGGGATGGGGCGGCTGCGGGCGGAGAACACGAAACTCGGGCCGGCCAACACCATCTGCAAGAAGTGCAACAGAGCGACGACCTACAAGCTCCCGGAAAATAACAAACAGTTCTGGAAGGTGGCGTGAAGGCAAGTGATCTTTTCAACCACTATTGATGAGAAGCGTGCGTCGCTCATTGCGCTTGCTCGCGACGCAGAACAAGTACCCGGTGACGCCGCGGAGTGCGGCGTATTCCTGGGTGGCTGCCTCTGTGCTATCGCCGAGGCTCTTCCAGCCAAGACCGTCTATGGCTTCGATACATTTACTGGCCTACCAGAAGAAGCGCGGAGCGACGGCGATCGTCACCCAATCGGTGAGTTCGGCCAGACTACGCTAGAGATCGTGAGGACGAACACGGCTGCATTTAAGAATATCGTTCTTGTGCCGGGAGTTTTCCCGCGGTCGTGTGCTATGCTTGGCGAGATTGCCTTCGCCTTCGTGTATTTGGATTTTGACTTTTATCTCTCGACCCGAGACGCCATTACCTGGTTCCTGCCGCGCATGGCCTCTGGCGGCGTCATCGTATTCGACGATTATGGATGTGATTACTGTCCAGGAGTGAAACGCGCGATCAATGAGGCTGGACTTAGCGTGAAACAAACTGTGCTAACCCAGGTTACGTATTTCGTGCCATGATCCCGGCCATCATCATCGATCGCGTCAACCTGCGCAACCCGACCAGGACGCCGCGCATCATCCACGACGGCATCGAGGGATCGCAGAAGGCGATCAGGGTTTCCCCCGGACAGGCGGTAGCGAACGTCCGGCTCGCGCGCCACATCGTGGACCACCTGCGGTCGCTCAAGGACGACCTCGTGGTGGAGGTGAACGGCGAGGTTATGGGGCGCAAGCCTCCCGTCGTCATCAACGGCATGGTCGGCATAGGCGACTGCCTGCACCAGCGTGCCGCCTTGCGCGAGATGATGAAAACGCACGAGGTGTGGCTCAAGTCCTGCCATTACCTGATGTACCACGACCTGATCGAGCAGGGCCTGCACATGGTCGCCCAGCCGACCAGCCTGCGGGCGCAGGCGCGTACCATGCAGCGGGAGCGGCACCTGTTCGGCCCGACTACCATTCCTCCTGGGGCCCAGTCCAAGAAGCTCGGATACGGCAAACCTGAGATCGACCTGCACGGGTCCATCCTGGCGACGGTCATGGCGCGGTTCGGGGTCAAGACCGACCGGCCCGACTTCTCGCTCCCACTCAGGCCGGAATGGGTCGTCGCCGCTCGAGCGCTCGTCGCCGGGTGGGATTTGGGCGGCAGGAGGCTGATGGTCCACCGGCCGATCGTGCTGCGCAAGGAGTGGAGCGGCGCGACCAGGAACCCCGATCCGGCGGCCTACGACGCGATCTACAGGACCGTCCGCGACCAATACTTCGTGGTCAGCGTAGCCGACTTGGTGCCGGGGCTGGAATGGACGGTTGGCCCGGAGGCGGACGTCGACGTGAAGCTTCACAAGGGGGAGCTCGACTTCCCGACCATGGCCGCGCTGTGGGCCGAGGCCGACTTGGTGTTCTGCAACGCGGGCTTTGCTCCTGTACTGGCGCAGGCGGTCGGCACCCCGTCGATCGTGGTCTACGGGGGGCGTGAAAGCTTCCGCACGACGCAGGCCGCAGGCGCGCACCTCGCGCCGACGCTCGGCATAGACCCCGACCGGCCCTGCGACTGCCACAGCCACTCGCACAACTGCGACAAGCGCATCACGCTCCCCCCGGCAATCGAGAGGGTGCGGGCCTTCGTCGCCGAGCATGGCCAGAGGCACAGGACGCTCATCGTCGGCACGTGCTACGTGGACTCGCCGCACCGGCTGAGGCTCCTGCGCCACTGGATAGCGTGGCACCAGAAAGTGAACCCGCAGTGCGACTTCCTGCTCGTCGATTCCGCATCCCCGAAATGGATCGACCTGCTGGAGACGGACTTGGCGGGCTGGGCCAAGCATGAGCCCGGGACACGCCAGCGCAGGGCATGGCACTCGTTCTCGGACAACGTAGGGCACCTCTCGCGCGGTGGCCGGGACGGATGGGGCCGCGCGCTCTGCTTCGGGCTGGATGCGGCCGTGGCTGGGGGATACTCGCACGCGGTCCATATCGAGGGCGATAGCCTGTTTCGCCTTCCGGTTGCGCCTATCGTCAGCGAGATGGCGAGGGACGGCACCAAGGTCGCCTCCACTCCGGTCGCGCGGATGGGGCTGAATATCTCGGAGTTCGAGACGGGGTGGGTCGAGACCGGCCTCATGTTCTTCTCGACGAAGTATCTCGCAGAGAGCAAGCTCACGGAGCGTTATGCCTGGGAGCGCAGGAAGGTGACGCCGACGCCGGAGAAGGTGGTGCGCGGTCTGCTTGGAAACGACCTCAAGATGATGCCGTGGAAGAGCTGGCGCGGCAACAAGAAGCCGATAACGCCGGATAACGTGGGCGAGCTAGACTGGGTGACGCACTGCTGGGACCGGGATGAGGTGTACGACAGGTTTGTGGGCGGAGGTGCCAGTGTGGCGCCGAAGGTCGTGAAGCTCGGCTACGGGCCGGACGACTTCGACGTGGACGCCTCCAAGCCGCTACCGTTCTTTGACGTGTCAGTCGATTTCCTGGTCTGCGAGCACCGCGCGCAGAAGATGGGACAGTATGAAGCTATTGCAATGCTCAAGGAGTGCCGGCGGGTGCTAAAGCTCGGGGGCGTCCTGCGGATAGCGGTCCCGTCTCTGGAGCAGATCGCTGGGTGCACGGATCCGGAGTATGTCGCCAACGCCGCGAAGAACGGCGGACCGGTGCGGTCGATCCTCTACGCTTGGGGCAGTCGCTCGCCGTGGACGTGGTCGCTGCTCGAGGCGCTGCTGTTCTATGCCGGGTTCGACAAGGTCGATCGGTGCGAGCCGCACAAGTCGCGGCACCAAGCGCTCGTTGGCGTCGAGACCCACCACAGGGTCATCGGCGACAAATTCTTCCTGATCGAGACGCTGATCGCGGAGGCATCGTGCGCGTCCTGATATTTGGTACTCTATGGATTTCCGACCAGCACCGCGAGGACCTGCTCAAGCGGTGGATCGCGCTGCACCGCAGGCTCAATCCGGACTGCGACTTCCTGCTGGTGGACGGCGGCGGGTCGAAGTGGCCGGTAGGGCGCGTGATCCCTGCGGAAGTTGGCTATTTGACCTTCCCCGACGACATCGGCAGCGCGGTCAAGGGCGGCCGCGACGGATGGGGCAGAGCGTTCACGACTGGCCTGCAATACGCGATCAACGAGGGATACGACTACGTGGTCCACATAGAATCGGACAGCCTATGTCGCCTCCCGGTCATGGAGATTTGCGAGCAGATGGCGCGCGACGGCATAGACGCGCAGTCTGCTTACATCGACGGGATGAAGAACGGCCGCGAGCCGCGCTGGATCGAGACTGGGTTGATGTTCCTCCGCGTCGGGTACGTGCGAGACAGCGACCTGATAGGCCGGTATGACTGGCCGACGCTGAAGAAGTATCCGGTCACGAGCGAGAGCGTCCTGTTCAATCTACTTCAGGGCCACCTGCGCATGATGCCCTGGAAGGCGTTCCGCAACGACCGCCGCGAGCTTACGTCGGAGAACGTCGCCGGTCGCAACCTCGACTGGATAACGCATTGCTGGTCAGATATGTCAATCTATGACGCCTGGATGGGGACTATCGCTTGAACTACGACCTGCCATGGTCTGACCACGCCGACCAAGTTTTCGGCGGAAAGACCTACGCGCAGCACGGCGACGACCTCATCATGCTCGCCATGTTCCACCAGCTTAAAATCTACAAGCCGTCGTGGCTGGATATCGGCGCGCATCATCCCTACCACCTGAGCAACACGGCGCTGATGTACGAGCGCGGAGGTAGGGGAATCAACGTGGAGCCGAACCCGGACTTGATGGAGGAGTTCCGCCGGCATCGGCCGGAGGACGATAATATATGCGCGGGCGTCGGTGCGAAGCCTGGGATGATGCGCCTATACCGCACGCTGGCACCTGGGCTTAGCTCGTTCGACCATTCCCTCGCCGCCAAGCACTGCGTTACCTCGGAGATCGAGGTGCCGATCCTGACTGTCCGTGAGATCGTGAACGGCAAGTTTCCCGACCTGCTGACGGTTGATGCTGAGGGCTTGGACATGGAGATACTGGCGAGCGTCGATTGGGCAGCGGACTCGACTCCGAAGATCGTGTGCGCCGAGGCGTTCACTGCTGACCGGGACGCGAGCGGAGACCTGCGGGGACTGCTCACGGCCAGTGGCTATTTCCTCCATTCCTGGGCCGTCAACAACATGATCTTCGCCCGCAACGATCTGCGCGAGAGACTCGTCGGATGCGGCTAAATCTCGGATGCGGCACGAACAAGCTCCCGGGATGGGAGAACCACGACGCCGACGTGGACATCTCCAAGCGCCTGCCGTGGCCAGGCGGCAGCGCCGACTTCATCTTCATAGAGCACTGCGTCGAGCACGTGGACTACTACGCGGCGATCGAGTTCTTCCGGGAGTGCTCGCGCGTCCTCACGCCTGGCGGAGTGCTCCGCGTCGTGGTGCCTTCGGTCGAGAAGGTGGCGAAGTGCGAGGATGCGGACTACCACAAGCTCGCCGCCAAGTGGGGATGCTCGCCTGACAGGCGCGGCGCGGTGGACGCGATACTCAACCGCCATGGCCACAAGACGGCGTGGACCGCGTCGCTCATGGCGGCCACCCTGCCGTTCTGCGGCTTCGGCGAAGTACGGGAATGCCGCGTCCACCAGTCGGAGCGACCTGAACTACAGAACGTGGAGGGTCACCACCGGGTCATCGGGGAAAAATATAATGAGATCGAGTCGATCGTCTTTGAGGCCACGGCGGACGCCGCTGAACGAGGGGCTGCTGCGCCTGCTCCGGTGCCTGCGGGAGAGCGAGTCGCCGTCGTCGTCGGCGGGTCAGAGAGCGTCTGGCAGGAGGTCGAGCAAGCGCGGGAGCTTTGCCGAATCGCCGGCGTCGCGCCGGAGTTCTTCGTCGTCAACGACATGATCGCCCAGTTCGCGGAGAAATGCGTCGCAGTGTCGCTGCACCCTGACAAGATACCGGGCTGGCTCAGCAAGCGACGAAGCGCGGGGTACCCAGAGCCTGACCAAGTATGGTCACACCGGACGCAGCGCGGGGTGGTGACCAATTTCTTGACCGACCATTGGGGCGGCTCATCCGGGCTGTTCGCGGCGAAGATCGCGTTCCAGGAACTGCACCACGGCCGGGTATTGCTGTGCGGGGTGCCCATGAAGGTCGAAGCCCAGCACTTCATCCGCCACCAGCGGTGGAACGCCTGCGCCGCGTTCTGGCGCGCGTGGCTGAGGCACCGGGAGCAGCTGATCAAGTACGTCCGCAGCTTCTCGGGTAACACGGCCGACCTGCTCGGCCGGCCAGACGTGGAGTTCCTATTGCCAAAGAGGAGGCGGCAGGACGCCGCTTAAAGTAGGGGTGCCATGATCTCCGACACGCAGTGCGCCATTCTGTGCGAGGCTATCTATGAAGACAACCGCGACTTCGCCGTGTTCGACGCCGGCGAGGACGACGGCATCTGCTGGGCCATCGAGCGCAGCAGCGACGGCGACGTCATCGTCCTGCGCGGGTCGCACACGGTCGCGGACTGGATACGCGACCTCATCGCGCTCGCGTCGCCGTTCACGCACCACGCGCTCGGGCCCGTGCACCCGGGTTTCCTGTTGGGCATGGAGCACGCCTGGAGCGAGATAAAGCCGCAGCTGATGGATTTTCCTCCGGTCGTCACCGGCCACTCGCTAGGCGCGGCGCGGGCGTCGATCTTGTGTGGGCTGATGCTGCTCGACGGGATCAAGCCGGCGCGGCGGGTGTGCTTCGGATCGCCGAAGCCGGGGTTCTCGCCGCTCGCGAGGATCATCGCCAGCGTGCCGGCGGCGAGCTACCGAAATGGGGACACGGCGCACCACGACATCGTCACCGGGTTGCCGTTCAGCTTCCCGCCCGAGGAGTACGTGCACCCGGAGCAGCTGACCTTCGTGGCCGGGGCGCCGCTGCCTGGCGACCCTCTCGGAATTTTTGCATTTCACCGGATGGCGTACTACAAGGCAGCGTTGCAGAAGGCGGTGACGTAGATGTCCGCTAAGTATCCGTTCCCCACGCTCGCTCTGCGCGACTGGCCGCACGAGGGCAAGGCCGGCGACCTCGACGCGTTCTACGGCAACCCGCGTGGTAACGGCGGTGCCAGCCCAGCCTGGGAGAACGAGAACCTCGTCTACGTGACGCCGCCGTGGGTAATGCGGGACGGGGGCCAGCAAGTCACCAAGATCCGTATCAACAAGAAGTGCGCCGAATCGCTCGAGCGCATCCTGCAGGCGGTGTGGGACTATGTGGGGCACGACCAAGCCGCGATCGACAAGGCCCACCTCTCGGAGTGGGGGGGGTCCTACAACTACCGCGCCAACGTCAACTCGCCCTCCTCGTTGTCGCTGCACGCCTACGGCGCCGCCTTCGACATAGCGCCGGACGAGAACCCCAACGGGCGGGCGTGGGCCGACAATGGCGAGATGCTGCCGCGCTGGTTCATCGACGCGTGTCTGGCGGAGGGCTGGTGCTGGGGCGGGGATTTCAACGGCACCAAGGACGCCATGCACTTCCAGGCGACCTACAACGCGCACGCGGACGCGCCAGTGCCGCAGCAGCAGCCGATCTCCTTGCCGGAAGTGACCGTCCAGCCCCCGACACAAGTCACCGTGATTCCCCCGACGGCCGCCGACGGCGACGTCCTGGACCGGATCAGACAGTTCCTGTTGAAAGAGACCGGCATCCTTCAGGACATCGAGACGCTGAAGCAGGGAATTGTCCAGGACGTGCAGAAGCGGATAGCTGACTTTGAGCGGATGCTCCCTGCTCCGCCGGTCGTGCGCTCGGGGACAGAGACCCAGACGCTCCCCACGTCACAGCCCACACTTCAGCTCCCCAGGCCAGCGGAACCGGCGCTGCAATGGATTACCGGGATCACCGCCACGGTGTTCGGCGGCGCCGCAGACCCAAATAAATCGGCCTACGACGAGCACGAGATCACCGACGCCGAGATGGGTTGCGCCCTGCCATTCCACTTCAAGGGGGACAGGCCGCACGTCTACGTCCGGGGGCCAAAGGGGATTATCGCGGTCCCGCCCGTGGACGTTGGCCCTTGGTACGACGGTCGCCCCGGGTGGCCGGCCGATCCCTGGTGGGAAACCAAGACTCGCCCGCGCGCGGAGTCTGATCCACGAACGAATGGGGCTGGCATCGACTTGACGCCAGCTGCGGCCCGGGTCATCGGCATTGATGGCAAGGGAAGAGTGGACGTGGCAATCGTCTCGTCTAGCCAGAAACCAACGGAGGAAACCATGCCGACGCCAACAACAGCTAATGTTCCAGTCATCAGCCCTTTCCAATCCAAAATCAACTGGACCCAGGTCGTTGGCATAGCGGCCTCAGCACTAGCGTTGTTCTCAGGAGGCAAGATGAATTTGGATGCAAGTACTCAGACGACGATTGTGTTTGTCATCCAGGCAGTTACCCAGGTCGCGACGATCTTGTTCCGGACTTTCGGCACGAGCTCCGTGACGCCGCAGTCGCTCCCGCCGAAGTAGAACAGGAGGCTTTTATGCCCGCGAACATGACCGAGCAGCCCGCTCATCCGCCGACCTTCGTTCCCGGCCAGCCGTTCCAGCTGCCGCAGATCAACCTGGCGGAGGCGGAGGGCGGCATCTCGGCCTTCGTCAGCCTCCTTCCGATCCTGGCGACGGTGTTCCCGCCGCTGGCGGTGATCGTCCCCTTCATCCCCATCATCCAGGGGCTCTTGAAGATGGGGCAGGCGCTGCAGAGCGCGGGGCACGACCCGCAGGCGATCGCGACGGTGCTCTCCACCCACCTGCAGCAGATATCGAGCCACGCGCAGGCCGCCGCGCCGGGCGGGGCGGCAGAGCCGGCCGCAGCTCCCCAGCCGACATGATGATGCGCGCCCGGGGGCGAAGCTGTGACCGCCACCAAGTGCAGCCCGCATGGGTGGACGCTGGATACTCTAGAAAGGTATCTGACCAGCGCAATCGATGCGGTGAAGAAAGAAGCCGCAGAGCGAGAGGACCGCAATAAAGAGCGGTTCCTGTCGGCCGAGAAGAGCGTGTCGACAGCAATGATCTCGGCCGAGAAGGCCATATCCAAGGCCGAGATCGCCGCCGACAAGCGCTTCGACGGGCTGAACGAGCTTCGCGGCGCAATGCAGGACCAGACGGCGACTCTGCTGCCGCGCGCGGAGTATGGCGCCCAGCATATCGCTCTCAGCGAAAAGCTATCCTCACTAGAGACGCGCCTGACCAAACTTGAATCGGCGATCGCTGGGAAATCACAGGGGATCAGCGGAGTCGGCGCCGTGGTGGCTGGCGCGTTCGTGGGGTTATCGGCGGTCGGGTCGATCGGCGCTTTGATAATAAGCATCCTAAAACACTAGATTTAAGGTGTTGGGAACGCACTTAGATGAGCAAATACGATGACGAAGTCGCGAAGATGCCGCGTCGGCGCGCGACCTCGAAAGAGGCGCAGCAATGGCGCTACGGGAGTGCATTAGATGAGAAAAGGCACGCTTTCTGGGAAAGCGTCCGCAAATACGTCCGCTACATCGGCGCAGCAGTCCCGATCGCGGCGGCCATCTCCTCCATCGTCAAAGCCTGGTGGCACAGCTAGCCGCCGCTACGGTCCGCTCGTAACGTCTTTGTCGGTGGGGATCTGCGTCGCGCTCGCTTTCCTGGGCCGCATGACGCCGATCAAGGTCTTGCAGAGCGAGACCACGACCCCGCAGGTTACGCGCGGCGGCGTATTCACGGTCGAGCGCCAGGTTAAATGGCTGCGGCCGGACTGCGTGAACGTGCGCATCACCGCCGAATTCATTGATTCCCTGGCCCCGGTCGGCTTCTCGCACAATATGCCGACGATTGACCTCGGGTTCCCCAGGTATGAGCTCAACACGAGCCGGGACTGGCAGGTGCCGCTCAACATGCCGTGGGGCGAGGCGACGTACAAATCGACGCTGGTGTTCGAGTGCTTCCCGTTCTACGGGGCGTGGCCGATCACGGTGGAACTCCCGCCCCTCAAGTTCGCCGTCGTCCCCTCGAAGGGCGAGGAAAAGTAAGGGATTGTTTTGTACAACCGTACGAATTTCGTCGCTTTGCCAGCGTGACCCTACGTCTGGTTTCATATTCATATTTTCCATATTGTCCTCCGCTCTGTTTATACCGAAACGGCGCGAGGCCTAAGCAACCTCGTTCCGGGCGCGCTGCGCAACGCAACCCACCTTCCCGGTTCCTCCCTGGGGATAGGTGGGATCGTCAGCGCGGCGCGCTATTTTTTCATAACGGCGGCTCCATTTTCTGCCCACCACTCGTCAAAGCCTAAAAGAGTGTGTCCGGCAATGACGGCGCTCCGCCACTTTTGAATGTGGTCGACCTTGTGAGTTGACGCTCCAAATAAGCGCCGCACCTCCCTAAGACCCGTTCGACCGAACCCATAGTTTTTCAGAAGGTCTTTGTCTGAACGAGCGATAATATCTCCTACTGTATTAATGTCGGCAAACGACAAACTATTATATATCATGCCGCTGATGATCTTTTCGTCGTACAGTTCTTTAAGCGTTTTTTGGGGATCAAACATCATGCACCTCCCCTCAACGCGGCCACCCGCCCGTCGACCAAGAGCTTGACCTCTTTTCTCTCGTCCTCGACGAGGCCACAGGCGTTGCGCAACTTTCTCTCCTCCCGCCAGCGGTCGTCGATGGCGTCGGCCGAATCGAGCGTCGGTAGCCAGCCGACGACCCACTGCCGGTACTGCTTCACGGTCTTGGGCAGCTTGGGCTCGGCCTTCGGCTCCGGCTTGGCCTCCTCTGCCTTCTTCTCGGAATGGCCCTCAGCGGGCTTGGCGTGGCCGCTGATGGTGGTCTGCGCCGGGGCTGGCTCGGTAGCCGCCTTCTTGCCCCGGCCCCTGGGCGGCTTCGCCTGCTCGTCCTGGCCGGCCTCCAGCTCGGCATGGACGGCCCCGTCCTGGAAGCCCTCCTCGGCCGCGCCGTTGGCCTTGGCCTCCTTGAGGCGCTCGTGCAGGCCGGCTGCGACGCCGGGGGACACGTCGATGGCGTTCGCCGCGCCGATGTTGGAATCCATGACCTCGTCCCGGCCATAGATGCCCATCAGGATGTCGGGGCAGTATTTGCGGCACCAGGAGCGGCTCGAGAAATACCATAATTGTTGGTCAACGTCGGTCGACCAAAGCGGTGAATTTTTGGGCTTGATGTTCCCGACTTTCGGCGAAGTGTAGATCAGCGGATCGACCTCCCCCCTGATGTGCCCGGTGACGATGCACCTTCGGTCCGCGCCCTCGCCCTCGTACGAGCACCGCAGGCGCTGCGCGAGCGGGGCGAACTTCTCGATAACCGCGTGGATCAACTGACTCTCCAGCGCCATCGTCCCGTTTACCTGGTAGCAGAGCCGCGCGACCTGGTAGGGCGCGAACCCCCACCGCTGCGACATATCGAGGACGGCGAGGCAAGCGCCGACGTTCTCGCGCAGATCCTTGTTGATCGCGAACCCGGCCTGCGCCATCCATTTCGCGTAGTCCACCTGCTGGGCAAAGTTCTGCAGGGTCACGCCTGCCGATTCCACCGGGATCATCATCGCAGCCTCGCGGGCCTCGTTCTTGACGACCGTGATCTCCGGTTCTCTCACTTCTGTTCTCACTTCTGTTGCGTCGTTCATCGTTCTTCTCCATCGGGTTTTGCAGCTTGCATTTTATTTATAGGTTGGTTCCTCGCCTGCGGCGCGCTGCTTGCGGGAGTATCCCGCCCAAGCCTTCCCGCCATGATACTGCTGTCCGGCTGGATATTCCTTGTCGAGCCAAGCGCGCAAGCACTCAACCCCGCAAAAGTAGGCATCGCGTTTGATGGCTGGATAGACCGCCATGGCGGTGACAGCCCCGCCGCCCGACGGCACTCGCTCGTTCAAGAGCGCAAGCCGATAATCCTCGCAATTGCTGGAGCGCGTTAACTGGTTGCCGCAGCTATCACAGGTAATCTCTACTTCCTTTGGCATTTGTATTTTCCTCTCTACTGTTTATTATAACATTTCACGCCGCCGACAGCGGCACTTAGTTTCCGCAGCAGAAATCGCAGCACGATTGATCGGGCTCGCAGTAGGGGCGACCTGGCTCCTGGATAGTCGGGCCCCCAGAAACGCCTTTGCTCTGATCACCGAGCACTAAATGAAAGAGCCGTGACTGCCGTTCCGCGATCTCGCGCTGTAGCCGCGCCACTTCCTCGGCGTAGGTCTCTCGCTTTGTCATTGTCGTCTCTCCTTCACGCCGCCGACTATGCGCTCGCCCCGTTTTTCAGTCTCTCCGCCGCTTCCGTCACCGCGCCCGCCGCATCTAGGTCGACGGCGACTGGCTCCGGCTGCGGGGGCCTGCTGAACTCTTCCGCCAGCCCGCGCACGCCCTCGAGCGCGGCCGTGGCCTTGGCGGCGAACACCTCGACGTGCCGCGAGGCCTCGTCGCTATGCCCGCGGATAGCGTCGGCCAGCCTGCGCAAGTTGTCGGCCACTTCCTGCGCTCCCTGCAGGAGCATCTCCGCCACCTCGTCCACTTCCCGGCCGGCCTCGACGCCGACTTTGTGCACGGACTTGAGGATCAACCCCGCCATCTTTATCGGGTCGGGGTTGGGTGGCGGCGGAACATATTGCGACATCTGCTTCTCCTCTGTATGTGGGCGCCGCAGCGAAGCGCCATCCAGGTCGCGGGGCAGCAGCTCGCGCGGCAGTAGTTTTTTCTCCATCTCCTCAGCCATGACCTCGCGCAGCAGCTTCCGCTCGGTGCTCATCCGGTTCCTCCTTGATTTGAACATCGTCGTCTCCATCAGGCTTGCGGTGCAAATCGCTCCACTCACATACTTCCCCGTGATGCCACGTCTTTGCATTTGCAAGAGGGGCGCGGACGTTATCCGGATCTCGCTCAATCACGACCAAGTCCTCCGCCGACCTCAATTATTGGCCTCTCTGAACAAACTATCAGCAAGGTCACCAATGAAGAAGGCGCCCATGCCAACTAGAGACCCAATCGCGATTTCATTGGCATCGTATCCGCAGAACTTCACCAAGTACCCGAGCGAAGCGCAGAAGAAGACCACCTTGGTGATGTTCCCTGCATTGCGCTTAATCTGCCTGCCGATCGCGGAGACGTTCACGACCAGAACCCTCCCCACCAGAGGATGAGGATCAGGCCGATCCGCACCAGGAGAGTGGCCGAGAACCTGCCGCCCCATGAGGAAGGCAACCTCTCAATGGCCTCAGTTATGCCAGACGCCTTAGCCAAGATTGGCACGACGGTGGTTACAACAAACATCGTTGCCAGGACCCACTGTGCTCCGCCCCACATTTGCGTCATGATGCTTGGACCACTAGAAAGGCGCAAATGAGCGCCGTCCCCATTAGGATAGCAATGCCCTGCCAAATTCTGGTAATTCGCGCGAACATGTAGCCGCCTATCCACGCTAAGCTGATTGCGGCGGTAATTTCGGTCGGAACGCTCATGACTCTGCCTCATCTGGCGACGGACACGGCCCAAGATATTCCCACCGATCTTCGCGATCCGGTTGCGCATAGCTTCCCCAGCCTTCATTGCCGTTCCTGTGCCATGTCGCGTTCCACCAAAGCGGAATGGCGCCAGTACTTCGGTATCGTCGTATCCAGTGATAAGCCGTTTTCTCTGGGAACGGAGGTACGAAACGAGACCGGAGTTCTGCAGAAGTACACCATGTATTTCTTTCGTGATCCGTTAACTGTTTGCTCATGACGCCAGCCTCTGCGCGATCCTATTGCGATAGTGGTCCTGCAAATCAATGAACGGCGCGTCGTCGTTCTCTCCTGGCCCCGGCCAATCGCCGGTTTTGAGGCACGAGGCGAAGATGTTGATGGCTTTGCGGTTCTGCTTCTCGCCCATGTCGAGGTCGTCGGGCTTGAGTTGAACGGTGCGGCCGCACCAGGGATTCTCCTTCTCGACGAACACGAGCGTGAAGGTGAACCGCTCCTTCGGGATGCCGAGGACTTCGACGGCGGCGGTGCGGACGCAAGCGGCCTGTTGGTGATAGCGGTGCTCAGTAATTTGGCGCATGAGGTCCGGCCAAGCGACCGACTGGCAACTTTTCAAATCGCAAAAATCACCCGACCCCGTCGGTATCGCGTCAGGCCGCGCCTTGAGCCACACGCCGGTCTCCTCGTCCTTCCAGAAGATGCTGCGCTCGATCTGGCCGTTGAGGATGCCGGCGCGCACCAGCGGAAGGCGCGCGAGCGACTCGGCCATCCCCTTGATGTTCTCCACGTCGGCCGCCGTCAGCACCGACTTGCCGAGCCGCTCCTGGTTGTCGAGCCACGCGCGGCACTCCAATCGATTCGAGTGCCACGGCTTCATGACGTTCGAAACCCTCCTATCAGGATATGATTCTGGCCTGATGCTGAACAATCTACTGAACCATTTTTCGCCCAACATCAGATGATGAACCGCGCGGCCGATGATGAAGTGCTTCGGGTCCTTCTGCTCGACGCGGCGCGGGTTGCCGCTCCACCGCGAATAAAAATGCGCAGGACTCCCGCCATTATCTGGGTCGATGCAGCGCAGGCCAGATGAGCTGATAGATGGCCCGATACAGATGACGCTAGAATGATAGGATTCAAGCGGAATACCGCGATAAAGCCCAGGCACGTTGATCGGTGCTCCATCCCATAGTTTAGCTTCCATATTTTTTCTCCATCGGGAATTAAAAACCTTGCCATACCTTGCCGGACCTTGCCCCGCCGGGCCCAACCTCAGCGCGCCTAACCAAACCTGGCCGCGCCGCTCACTAATCGCGATGACTTTTGCGCTTGCCAATGTAGGTCTCCTTCGCGCCGGCCGATCAAGCCCGGAAGCGGTTTCAGGGGTCGCATCTGCGACACCGAACGCGAAGGAGATTCGTGTTTGATGCCGCTTCTAACCGCGTTGATCGCCGCGGAAGAAAAACCTTGCCTCACCAGATCGTGCCGGACCTTGCCTGACCATGCCAGACCCCGCCAAGCCACGCCCAACTCAACCTGACCTTACCTAACGTTGCCCTATCGAGCCACGCCAAGATTCGTATTCTAGCAAATCCTGCCGCCCGCTGCAAATATTTATGGGCGACAGTCGCCGAACCACGTCGCCGGCATCGCCGTGGGATGGACGCATTGGTGGCTCGGCGGCGGGTGAATCCAGCGGACGCCGAAGGCGACCATCATCGCCGTGCTGCCGGCGACGAAGACCGCCGCGAGGAGGACGGTGGCGACGAACTGCGGGGTGGTCAGCATGGCGCGGTCTCCCGCTCGCTGACCTTCGGCTTGTCGGTCTCGCCTAGCAGGAATTGAACGTCGATCACGTCGCCGTCCCGGAGGTCTTCCCACTTCTCCTGGATGTAGATGTGCGCCGTCCGCTTGGTGCGGGCGTCGCGCCAGTCGTAGGGGTCGTAAGCCGCGCCACGGCACTGCGCGTTGATCATAATGACAAGCCGATCCATCGGGTTGCACGAGTAGCCGTCGCGGCGCAGGAGGTAGCGCTGCCCCTCGTTCTCGGGCACCGGCTTGATGCAAATGACCGGGATAAATGTGCCGGCGTCGCGGAGTTCCAGGACCTTAACTATCATTTCGCTCTCCATCGTTTGCTTAGGGCGGGAGTGGTCTTCGCTGATGAAGGCCGGGTCCTCGACCACTCCCCGGCTGGCCTTCGCGAGCCTCATTTTCCGTTGCATTGCGGGCACTCGTGCTGCCAATCGCCGCGGCGCTTGTAGAAACGCCAACCCTCGTCTTTCAGCGCGTCGACCCACTCGTCGAAGTGCATGCAGTCCGAACCGCGCTCTATCTGCTCGCCGCAAGCGTCGCAGGTGACGCTCTGCTTCCCGTGCTGTCTGTCGATGGTCATTTTCCGCTTCTCCATCGGTTGCCCGACATCATCTTCCGGCGCGGCCACTTGCTCGCGCGCCTCGGCGGCTTTCGCCCCCGCGCCATCGCCGCGGTGACCTCGCTCCACTTCTTGTCTATGCGCCGAGACTTGGCGACGATCGAGGTGTCGCGGCGGGACTTCTCGCGGTGGGCGGCAATGAGCCTTGGGGTTAGATTCCATGGCTCATTGATCGGCTCGATCGCATGCAAAATTCCATGATCAAAATGATAGAGAGAGATGATTTGATCAGCGGTCATTTGTTTTGCGTCCTCGTAAGGGATATCGCACAGCGCGAGCAGCGCGGACGCTAATTTTATCTTGATTGGGATATTTTTTCGGCGTTCGGAATCGGTTGGACGTTTCATGGATCAACCTGTCGGCCATATTGCCAGAATTAGTGTCATAGCGAAGATTTGACAGTTTCGAGTTCTTCCGTGTTCCATCATTGTGGCAAACAAGCTTTCCGGGAGGGCACGGCCCGATGAATGCCTCTGCTACCAATTGATGGACGAGCCGAGTCGCTGGTTTTCCATCTACGCATAGGTTCGCTCGCGGATAGCCATCGGGACCACTTTTGGTGCTCAGTATCCGTTTCTTTACATGACATATCCGGATATAAGTCCGTGGCAGAGACCGAACGCGGCCATAGTTAGAGACCTCATAAATCCCCTCATAGCCGCGGATCGGCAGCCAGACCTCGCCGAAGTCGAGGGGCTGATTAGGGGCTCTTTTCAAAATAGTATCCCACCAGCCATTGCCCTGCTCGAACTCAAATAGAGCCAGAACCTCTTGCGCGGGTGCCTTACGCCGACGGAGTTCTTCGCTCTGCTCTGGGGGAAGCAGGCAGGCCAGCGCCGCGGCGAGCCGCTCGGGCAGTGGGATGTAGGAGCGGGGACGCCTAGTCCGCATTTGCGAGCATCGCGCGGGCCCGCTGAAGTGCGGCGCCGAAGGTATACGGACGCCAAACAGCTACCTCATTGAGGGCTGGCGGGAACGGAATCCGAGCGAGGGGATTAGATTTGAATCTACATAATACGCCGAGACTCCAGTTATTGGTTCGCAAACCGCTGAAAAGTACTGCCCCAACAAACACAGCCCATCCATGCAGATGTAATTATACGGTTTGTCAGCTGGCTGCCGTTCCAGCCATGCGATCAGCGCCAAAAGGGTAAAAGGACCATCCTTCGCCTCGCCTCCCCGCTTCGTCTCTAGGAACATTGGTTTTCTCCCCCTCAGTCAGTGGTTTGCCGCGAACCCGCCCTCGAACCCGGGCGGGTCGGGGCGGCTCGTAGTTCGATTCCTCGTAGCTGATGAAGCTCTCGATAGTGGATTGGATAAGCTGCGCGAGCTCGTCGCGCCGCCGCTCGGTGTTCAGGTGCGGGCTATCATCGAGGAACACCTCGGCGAGGTCGTAGCAGCGCTGGTCGTAGGCCATCCGGTTTGTTCTCCATCAGCTGATTAAAAAGATGAAAGCGTAGAGTCCTACGAGCGCCAGGACGGAACATACGACAACCATGGCGGCGAAGCCGAAAGGGTCGTCCTTGATGTCGTCCTTTAGGCCCATCGTCCCCGCCCCGCCGGTTTGTGCATCTCGACCTCGGCGTCGATCTCGCGCCGCAGGAAGCCCAGCCGCGCCAACGCGGCCCGATACTCCGATTCGCCGATGTTGCCGTCCCGGAACTCGGCGTGGGCGGCGAGCGCCTTGGCGTACCAGATGGACCAAGGGCAGTCCGCGGCGGCTATAACAATCTGTAGGCTAGGATCGCGCATTTCGGCCCCCCGCCATCTCTATAAGCCGCCGGATGGCCGCCGAGCGCCCCAAGGGCGGCTTCTGGCCTGCCCGCCAACGGTCCAAAATGCGCAAAACTGCGTCGTTCATGCGCAAACACATGGGTTTATCCATGGTTTTGCCCTTCGGGCGGCCCGGACCTGGCCTCATATTTCCCGTCATTTTTTTCGTTTCCAGCCATTTTTAGTATTTACAGCGCCGCATATTTCGGATTATATACAAATATTGCCGCGATGGCAAACCGATGGAGAACGCAATGGCAAACCTTCCCCTATTCCTGACTATCCGAGTCGCCGGGCAATACCGCGACCTCGGGACTTACGTGCAATACGAGGCGCTCGACGCGGCGCGGCGGGCGGCCTCGCGCACCGGCAAGCTCATTGAGATGCTCGACGTGACGGGGCGGCTGGTGGCTACCTACGGCACGCGCCTGAACGTGAGGGTGTCATGAGGGCGCCCTGGCTCGTGTGGAACGCCGCGGCGGCCCTGGCCTTCGGCTACGTGCTCGGCGTCGTTATTTTCGGAGGGAACTGACATGGCCTACACATTCTCAATCAGGCGCATGACCTTTGAGATCCCGACCCTTGTCGAGTGCTCGGACACCTACACCAACGTGCGCGACGGGCTGGGCCTCGGCGCTTCCGGCCTGCCGCCCACCGCGCTGTACCGGGACGGCAAGCAGGTGGGCCACATCAGCTACAACGGCCGCATCTGGGCTGGTAGCGCGGCTGAGTGGACCAGCAAGACCCCTCTGCTCTACGACAACCGCGGGGTCGGCGAGCGGCGCGTTACCTGCGCCATCTGCGGGATGGCGGTCAGGGCAAGCGAGACGTGCGGAGTTTGCGAGCGGAACCTAAAACCGATGGAGAAACAGCTATGATGACCACGATCCAGTGCGCGACCGCCGACACGCCCCCGCCTGCGGGGAAGCCCGAGCCGAAGCCAGCCGTGCCAACCGGGAACGCGAAGGTAGACGCCGCGAACGCGGCGCTGCCGGACATCCCCGCGGCGCTCCGGCGGGCGGCTGGGCAGGACAAGAAGCCAGCCAAGCCCCCGTCCGCCCAGTCGAAGGAGGCCAAGCTGAGGGCCCTGCGGGAGACAGCCGCAGCGAAGCCTCCCGCCAAGAAGGCCACCAGCAAGGCAGGGAAGGCCGCCGGTGCGCCAGCTAAGCCGAAGGCGGGCAAGGCAGCGCCCGCGAAGAAGCCCACCAGCGCCGCGCGCAAGGGCTCCAAGCTGGATATGATTGCCGACCTGTTGCAGCGCCGGGAGGGATGTACCGCTGCGGAAGTGCTCAAAGCTTGTAAATGGACAGCCGTTTCAATGCCGCAAATGGCCAGGGCGGCTGGCCTCGTCCTCATCAAGGACAAAAAGCCGGGACAGGTTACCCGCTATCGCGCGAAGTGATTCGTGCTTCCAGCCTTTGGCGGCGGCTTCGGCCAGATCCTTTTGCGGATCGTAGTCGCTCTCGCTTGATGGTGTCGAAGTCACGGCCGTCTCCTTCGAGAATCGCGTCCCCTTCTGCGAACGTTTGCCAGCGCTCAACGGCGACCTCAACATAAGCTTGAGCAATCTCAATCGCATTGCACCGACGCGCCGTCATTTCGGCGGCGATAATCTGAGTCCCGGAACCACTAAACGGCTCATAGACCAAGTCGCCGCTCTTTGTGTGATTTTCGATTGGTCGCGTGAACAGCGCGGTCGGCTTTTGGGTTGGGTGGATATTATCATTTTCGCGCCCAATCTCCCAGACCGTGTCCTGATCCCTTCCTCGCAGCCAAGCGCACCGTTTGCCTCGTATCCAGCCATAGAAGCACAGCTCATGCCGCCAGTGATAATCACCTCGCCCCATGATCAGAGATGGCTTGACCCAAATAATCTGCCTATGGATAAGGATGTCTGCTGCTGCTGCTGCTGCTGCTGCTGCAAAAAACGTGCCCTGAGTGAGCATCGGATGCCATAAATAAAATGCTGGATTAGCGATTAGATGTGGCAGCGCTGTGCGAATAGTCGACTCAAGGAAAGCCTGCAATGCGACTCCGTCCAGGTCATCATTTTCAATGGTCTTGTTGACGTGCGTCGCGTAGTTTTTTCCATTTCCGCCTTTCCTCACGCTCGCGGGCCGCGAGCGTGAGTTGGCGATATCACCGTAGTCCACGCCGTAGGGCGGATCGGTGTTCATGAGCGCGGCTTTCTCTCCGGCCATCAACCGGGCTACGTCCGATTTTGACGTAGCATCCCCGCATAACAAGCGATGCTTCCCGAGTATCCAGAGGTCACCTTTGCGGACGATTGGGGTGACTGGCGGCTCAGGCGTCGCCTCTGGGTCAGACCCGTGTTCTCGGTCCTCAAATTCGAGTAGTTGCTCGCCGGTAAATCCGGTGAGCGACAGGTCGAAGCCAGCGGTGCTGAGCAGAGCGAGTTCGCCTCGCAGGAGCGGGATATCAAATGCAGACTTGTGGGCCGATTCGTTGTCTAAAATTCTGTAAGCAGTACGCTCCTCCTTCGTCCACCCGCGAGCGACGCAGACCGGCAACTCCTTGATGCCGGCTTTGACCGCCGCGAGCTTGCGTCCGTGCCCGTAGATGATCTCCCCGCCCTCGTCCACGAGCAGTGGGTTGGTGACGCCGAATCGCTCCATCGAGCGGGCGATGAGCGCGATCTGCTCATCGCTATGGATGACCGGGTTGTTGGGGTACTCGCGGATTTTCTCGATGGGCCAGCGGGTGACCGAGTCGGCGGGCCAGGGCCGCAGCTCGTTTGATTTCTTTGCCATGCTTGGTGATAAATCTTCTGGCGCGTATTGACAATACTCGGCGGGAGGATTCTAGTTCTGGTGCCGACAGCCGCTCCCCGTTCACACAATCACACACCGCAGGAGAATCCAAAATGCCGAGGCCGAAGGGCAGCAAGAACAAGCCGAAGACACCGACCGACGACACGCTGCAGAGGACCATGCAGCTCGAGTTCCCCACCGAGAAGGACTTCAAGAACTTGGTGCGCAAGGTCAAAGTCGCTGAGGGCACCAAGAACGAGGGCGTGAGCGAGATGGGCGGCATCATCTCGGACGCGGTGGAGAAGAAGCACCTCGACAAGCGGGCGTTCAGCATCTTCCGCAGGCTAGACCGACTCGACGATGACAAGCTCGCGATTTGCTTGGCGCATTTGGACCATTATCGACGAATCGGCCTGCTCGACGAGCGCGCGAGCCGACAAGCGGAGTTGTTCCAGGAGGCGCAGGCTGAAGAGCCCGAGCGCGGTGAGGAGCCGGAACAGACGCCGCGGCGCGGCCGCCCGCCGCTGCGGGCCGTCGAGAACGAGGAAGAGGCCGAGGCCGTCGCGTAAATCCAGGCACGGGGCGCGCACTCCCAACACCCAGCCCAGCGCGCCCTGGCAAGGCGGCCGGCCCGAACGTACCCAGGCCGGCCGTTTTCCTCGCCATGGCCTAGCGTGCCGAGCCGCAGCATACCGAGGCATGCCCCGCCCATACCGCGCCGGGTATCGATATTCTAACACAAAAGACTAAACCGCGATGCGAATTTTAGGCATTGATCCGGGCATTGTAGGCGGCATTGCCGTCATCGAGACGTGCACTCCATTCGACTGCCCTGCGCTCATCGCCGCTGCTGACATTCCTATTGCCGGGACCGGACCAAAGCGGCGTTTAAATGCCGTCTGGCTTTTGAATTGGATACGCCGGTGGAAGCCGGAGCGAGCCTTCATCGAGCGCGCGCAGGCCATGCCGGACCAGGGCGCTTCCTCCGGCTTCCTCTACGGCCGGGTCACCGGGGCGCTAGAAGCCGTCGTGGTGCTCTCTGGCATCCCGCTGGTCGTTATAGAGCCCGCCGTCTGGAAACGCGCCCTTGACCTTCCTGGCGCGAAAGCGGCCGGCTCGGTCGGGGCTGCCAAGGAGGTGGCCAGACAGAAGGCTTTGCAGGTCTTCGGGGCGACGGCGCTGCTGGCGTCGAAGGCGCACCACGGGCGCGCGGAGGCCTGCCTGATGGCATTGTACGGGGCGGAGAGCTATGATCGACCAACAGAGGAAGCTGAACAATGCCGAAGCGTAGCGCTGTTCCGATAAGTATTTATGGCGGCTTAAACATGCCAGGGAAGATTACGTCCACTGGGTGGGTATTGCCGAAGAAAATGACCGAGCGGCAGTGGGTTGATGCTGGCCTATGTCTTCAGCGCATTGAAGGCGCGGTGCAATGGTGGCTCGGCGATTGGTGGACGTATGGCGAGCACGCCTACGGCGCGCGCAAGGCGCTGTTCGAGGAAGGTGAGCCGCTGGAGGACATGGAATTTCAGACAGTGAGAGTGTACGGCTATGTAGCGCACAACGTTGATCTGGATCAACGTTGTGCAAATCTGAGTTGGACCCATCATCGGCACGTAGCCGACTTATCTCCAGCCGAGCAGTGCAAATGGCTTGCGCGCGCGGTCAAGGGTGAGCACGGCAAGGCTTGGTCGTCCAATGAACTGAAGTCCGCGATTGCCAGAGAGGCCGCCCTTGCTCGCACCGAGCAGGTCGAGTTCAATGCCAATGCTCTCGGCAAATTCATCGTGCTATACGCGGACCCACCATGGCGCTACGAGAATCCGCCGATGGGGGGATCGAACCGCTCTATCGAAAACCATTATCCGACAATGGACCTTGAGGAAATTTGCGCGCTGCCCATCGCCGAGATTGCTCACGAGAACTCGGTTCTGTTCATGTGGGCGACGTCGCCCAAGCTCGCGGAGTGCATGACGGTACTCGCTGCTTGGGGGTTCAATTATCGCACCGACATGGTGTGGGTCAAAGACAAGATTGGCATGGGCTATCACGTCCGCGAGAAGCACGAGTCGCTGCTGATTGCCAAACGCGGCGAGCTTCCGCCGCCAGCCACGGACGCGCGCCCGGATTCGGTGGTCGAGGCACCGCGTCTTGAGCACAGCGCAAAGCCCCCCGTGTTTTATGATATTATTGATAGGATGTACCCGAACGTGCGCAAGATTGAGTTGTTCGGGCGCAACTGTGGAGAGCGCAAGATGTGGGACTATTGGGGAAACCAAGCAGCAAGAGCGCAGGCAGCCGAGTGATCCGCGACTTCCACATTGATCACGCCGCCGAGCAAATACAAGGCCGCGCTCCCGAGTTGGTTGCTATTCTAAAAATGGCGTTCCCAGACGCGACCAGCGGAAAATATTTTCCGGCAGGCTCAATAGAAAATCGCTCTGGCATAGATTGTTCTGTTGCCGTTCCGCACGGGCCAGCAGTCATGATTGACTGGAAGCTGAGAAAGCGACAATGGGGTGATATCGCTCTGGAGTTTAAGCATGAGCACGATGACGGCAGGATCACTCTGGGGTGGGTCGCTGACACCGGAAAGCTTTGCAATTTGTTCGGCTATGTATTCATGCCGACGTGGACATGCTGGTTTCTTCCGCGCGAGGCAACGCAAAAGGCCTGGGACCTCAACAAAGATGAGTGGTTAAGGTCATACGGTGAGGCGCGTTCCAGGAATCCGGATTATTGGAGCGTGAGCTGTCCCGTCCCAACCTCTGTTGTCCGCAAAGAAATTGGGGGCGTACGGATCGTCACGCCGTCTGCCGTCGAGGCAATTGACCGTTACCCAGATGGACCATTCGAACACTATTGTCGTTGCGGAGCATGGGGCGCCTTCGGCTACGGCGTTCACCTGCGTTCTGGCAAGCTCGGGGCGTGGTACTGCCGGGAACACCGCCCCAAGGCAACGGCCTGAGCGGGAGACGGCGACCGCGATTACAGCAGGCACCTCACGCGACGGTGCGCCCGGGTCTGACAGCGAGGCGTCCCTCTTCCCGTCCCCGAACCTCCCAGGCCGCCAAGCGCTTTGGCTAACCTGGTCCGCGGTCCATCTGGGGAAGCGTAAGTTTACTGTCACCTGTTTACCGGCCGTCTCCCGCTCAGCGCGTTCCATATATCATTTGTAGAAAAGGTAGGGAACCGAACTTTCTTCCGTCCGCCGAATCATTTATACGCGGCGCCCATGTCGATCCGCATAGAGATAGACCTGACCGACGAGACGGCTGGCTGGTTCAGCGGTCTGTTGTTCGACCTGAACGCGGTCGCCAGCGCCAAGGGCGAGCCTTGCTGGACTCCGGGCGAATTGGCTTCCTCCCTGCTGCGCCAGATCGCGGAGGAGGATGTGGCCGCGCATGAAACGCCTCGCGCCAGCCACTGATTCGCGGCTGGATGCCGCTCCGCTCGGGGCAACCAATCAACATATAGCGCTTCCATCTCTCAAGACCGCTACGGATAGCGCTTGCATTTCTCCGTCATATGCGCGACAAAAAGAAACCCGCCGAGCCCGATGGAGAACTCGGCGGGTGAACGATCCGAAACTGCCTTTGAGCGGGTATTTCGGACCTGACGGATGGTTTAACGGCATATATAGCGCCGGTCAAGCCTCCAGCAAGTCCATCTCCTGCCCAAAGACATGATTGGACCGCCCGTTTCTTGGGGATTGGTTCCGCATGCCTCCACATCACGGCGCTCCGCCAACTGCCGCAACGTGCGTCTCCGCCAGGAGAGCGCGAGTTGCCTGGGCGCGCTTGGGGGTTCTAGGCCGCCAGTAAGCTGCGGCCCCGGTTGGCCGCGGCTCCCGCGCAGTGGGGGCGGATGAGGCAGGGTGTAGGCGGACGTACAAGTCGTCAGCCCGGATGCCGAAACTGCGTGAAATGCCGGGCACAGGTCGCTCGTAACGGGGCGGCCCACTCCCCTGCCTTCCCAATTCGGCTTTCTGGGCCGAATGGGGGGTAGGGGGGTGCTGAGAAGAGAGAGAAGAAAGAAAGAAAGCTACCAAAGAAGAAAGTTAAGAAAGAATAGACTCTCTCTAGAGGATGGAGGGGCGACCTGATGGAGCAAAGCGCATGAACCGGGAGCTGTGGGCGCATCAGGCGCAGGCGCTCGAGAATCTGCGGCAATCGGTGCGGCAGGGGGTGCGGCGCGTGGCGCTCCAAAGCCCGACAGGGTCTGGCAAGACGGCTTTGGCTGCGGCTGTTTGCGAGGGGGCACTGCGCAAGGGCAACCGGATGGCGTTCGTGGTGCCGGCGATATCGCTGGTGGACCAGACGGTGCAGGCGTTCCACGAGGAAGGCATCAAGGATATCGGGGTCATCCAGGCGAACCACCAGCTGACGGACTGGGGTCGCAAGGTCCAAATATGTTCCGTGCAGACATTGACGCGGAGGGGCGCGTGGCCAGAGGCGCAGGTGGTGGTGTTCGACGAGTGTCACCAGCTGCACGAGACGCACAAGCGCTGGCTGGCCGACGAGAACTGGAGGGGCGTGCCGTTCATCGGCTTGAGCGCCACGCCGTGGACGAAGGGATTGGGGAGGCATTTCGAGACGCTGCTGGTGGCTGCGACGACGGGGGAATTGATTGAGAAGGGGTTCCTCTCGCCGTTCCAGATCTTCGCCACGGGGCACCCGGACCTGCGGAACGTGAAGGTGGTTGCGGGGGACTACCACGAGGGGCAACTGTCGCAGGCCATGCAGCAAGGCGGTCTGTCCGCCGATATCGTGCAAACATGGCTCAATCGCTGGAACAAGGACAAGACGTTCTGCTTCGGGGTCGACTGCGCGCACGCGAAGGCGCTGCAGGAGAGGTTCACTGCTGCTGGCGTGGCTTGCGCCTACCAGGACGCGAAGACGCCGACGGCGGAGCGGACGCAGATCAAGCGGGATTTTCATAATGGCCAAGTACGAATTGTCGCGAATGTTGGCACGCTCACGACCGGGGTTGATTGGGATGTGCGTTGCCTTGTGCTCGCGAGGCCGACGCGGTCGGAGATCCTCTACACGCAGATCATCGGCCGCGCGCTGCGCACCGCGCCTGGCAAAGAGCGCGCGCTCGTGCTCGACCACAGCGACAGTACGATGCGGCTGGGTTTCGTGACCGACATCCACCACGAGCAATTGAACGGCGGGAAGGAGGCGGCGAAGGCGGAGCGCAGGGTTTCGCTGCCGAAGGAGTGTCCGCGGTGCCACGTGCTGAAGCCGGCGCGGACGCGCAAATGTCCGAACTGCGGGTTCGAGACGCAGGCGGTAAACGGCATCTACGAGGACGACGCGGCTGAGCTCGTCGAGGTCACGAACGGCGCGCGCAAGCGGGCGGGGAAGCGCCAATGGTCCGAGTTGGAGAAGCGAGTATTTTATGCTATGCTACTCGGGTACAGCGGCGAGAAGGGATACGCTCGTGGCTGGGCATCTCACAAGTACAAGATCAAGTTCGATTGCTGGCCGCGCGGCATGGATGGCGTCGGCGCTATAACTCCGTCCCTTGAAGTCCGCTCGTGGATACGTAGCCAGCAGATAGCATGGGCGAAGAGCAAGCGGAGGGAAGAACAGTCGCAACAAGAGGGCAACGCATGACCGAGGCCGAAAAGTTCGCGTGTGCGAAGCGGGAACTAGCCATGCGCAAGGCTGCATATCCACGCTGGGTGAAAGAGGGGCGGATGAAACAGGAAGACGCCGACTATCAGATCGAGTGCATGGCGGCGATCGTGCAGGACTATCGCAAGATTTGCGAGGGCGAGAGGCTGATATGAGCAGGCGCCGCCGCGGCCCAGACGAGCATGACCTAAAGCTGGAGGGGGTGTTGCTGGCAATCGGAGTGCACGGGCCGAGCGCGGTGTTTGATCACGTGTCCGACTACAAATGGCTGCGCGACAACTATCGGTACGGGTTCCACCAGGTCAAGGCCAAGTTGCGCGAGACCGGGATGGAGCGGCATGAGGTCGAAGATATACTGCTCGAGAAGCACGAGAACGAGTGCGTCTGTTGGCGTTGCGTGATGCGGGTTCACGTTGCCGTCGTGAGGCACTTGGCCGAGTTACGTGCGCGCGTCGATTTGCAGGATATCTATCCAGAAGACGACGGAGGAATGTCATGGACGCCATAGCTATCTTGGCTGAGGTCGCCGCCAAGCACGAAACTACGGTCTCGGCGATACGCGGTCGCTCCAAGCCGCGCGGCAATGGTGGCAGCATGCTCCAAGCGAGGAGAGAAGCGGCGCAGCGCCTGACGCACGAGCGGAAGCTATCCAGGCGGCAGGTCGGCAACCTGCTGGGCGGCCGCCACCGTACGACGATCCTCGCCTACATCCGTGACGGCTACATGGAGCGCAAGCTGGAGAAGCTTCGCCGTATTAGGGAAGTGTGATATAATTCATAGACAACAAGTAAGTGAGAGATTCACAATGGACCTTCAACGCTTCTGCGGCACCGACGAAACGCGGCCCTATCTGTTAAAGCCGTTCACGCGCTGCGGCAAGACCTACGCCACCGATGGACGAATCGTCGTGCGCATTCCGCCACAGGATGGGATAGGCGACGTGGACCAGCAATTCAACGTGGAAAAGCCCTTTGAGGGCATGGAGGTGGCCACGTTCGAGCCGCTTCCCGCATTTGAGTTGTCGCCGGACGGGATTGTGAGGAGTGCGAGGGGCGCGGAGTTGAATACGAATGCCCTGGATGCTCCTGCGTCTGCCCGGCCTGCGGCGGGAGCGGAGAGGAGCCCCCGTGGTACGGCAAATCGATCCAGATTGATGGCGTGGCTTTTTCTGGGAAGTACATGGTGATGGTTCAATCTCTGCCGAAGGTCGAGATTGCCAAAGCTATTCCTGAGAAACCCTTGCTGTTCCGGTTTGACGGCGGCGAGGGCGCGCTGATGCCGCTGAAATCGCCCAACGCGCAAAACATAATCGCGCGCTGACGGGCCTTGAGCGAGGGACTTTTATGAGATGGGAACCATGGGATTTTGGTTCAATCATTTTCGTCCTTACGGTTTGGGGTGTGTGCTTGTTTCTAGCAGTTCGCTATTCGCCGCACTGATACGGAAACGCAACACGGGCCTTGAGCGAGGGAAAAATGCGGTGGGCACAACGTCAGCGGCTGGCTTTTATCGGAGACCGCTTGCGTTCGGGTGCCGTCGTGAACCGCAGCGATCTAATCCGGACGTTTGGGATCAGCGCGGCGCAAGCCGCCCGCGATTTCAGGAGCTTCTTAAAATCTCACCCTGGGGCAATGAAATACGACACCAAGAGCAAAGCCTATGTGCCGAACCGTATGGTGACGGTGGCTACTCGCAACACTACGGCCGCCGCCGACCGGCTGATGCGAGCCGACGATGCAGAACTTGAGACGATCATGCGCCACGATCCGAGCATGATCAGGGACGTAGCTGCGGCGCTTATCTACGAGCGCCGCGCTCATACGGAAACACTGAGGGAGTCGTGAATGCCATCGCTGATTGATGACCGCCCAGACCTGATAGACCCGGCGCCCGGATCGCGCTGGCGACACAAACAGCGTGGCCACGTCTACGAGGTAATAACGGGCTGTGCCGCGCTCCAATGCTCTGCGGCGCCCGAGTTTGAGCGCATGTTCGATGAGAATACGGTTGGACCGTTTACCGCAGCGTTAAACCCCTCTCTGTGTGGGTCAGGCCGACCGCTGAGTTTATGGACGGACGTTTCGAGCCAGCAGACGAAAAAGAGTGTCCATCATGCGGCAGCAATTCAGATGCCCACGCCATCACTTGCACGTGGAAGCCATGATCCCGCATATGTCAGACGCTCTCCGCCGCCATGCTGACCTGATCGGCAGGTCGGACGATCCAGATACAGCAACGGCTCTCCGATGGGCTGCGGCCGAGATCGATAGCTTGCGTAGCGCTCTCAAGCAAGCTTTGCGTCAGTGGAAAATGTACGCCGAAATGGTCGAGGGCGGCTAAAATGGCTGACACGATCCTCGATCGGTTGGAAAACTTTTCCCTCTACGCCTATCCACCCGGCGAGGGCGTGTACGCCATGCTGCGGCTTCATAAGGCCGCAAAGGCCGAAATCGAACAACTACGCAAGCAGCGTGACGATTATTTCAGGAGGCTGGGCGAGGCGGGCTTGGTCTCTCTGGCAGAAATGAACAACTGACGCGCTGATTGTAAATCAGGGAGGGACTTTGATGCCAACCGCAAACAATGAACTTCGCGCCGACATGGAGCGATATTTCGGTTCCATCGATCTCCATGGCCCGTTGCAGTTCCTAAAAAATAGCGATTGGAGAGAGGAAAAAGGCTTCCTTCTGACAATGAAGCCGCCGCAAGAGATCAGCCGCAAGGAATGGGATTGCGTCAACTTTCTGATCCAAGAATGGGACTTCGACTATGGCGATACTTGGTGGGAACGCCGGACCTGCAAAGCGCCGCAAACTTGAGAGGACGCAATGCCATACCGCCGAGTGATCTACACGACCTACGATTCGTGGAAACTCGCCTCGCCAGATGATGAGTGGGAGCCGGAATGCTGCAAGTGCGATGATGCGGGTTGCCCAGAGTGTTGCGAAACGGAGCCGGTAACCTTGGACGATCTCGACATGCAAGACGCCCTGGAAGCCGACGGCGAGAAGTTGTGCCAGCTTACCTGCGAGGATCATGGGCCGTTCCGGCTCAATGATGATTGATGAGCAAGTGAAAACGAGTTCCCGCGCCTCGGGGATTTCAGGGGCAGAGGGCTGCAAGATGGTAAATCACCCGAACCGGAAGAAGGAACGCGCGGTGCTCGTCACTACCGCACATCGCGGCGTGTTCTTCGGCTACGCCACCAAGACGGACGGCGCCACTATCGCGCTGCGGGCCGCGCGCAATTGCATCTACTGGTCAAGCGATGTGAAGGGATTCCTTGGCCTCGCTTCGACCGGCCCGAGTAAGTCCTGCAAGATCGGGCCGCAGGCCGATATCGAGCTGCGCGATATCACTTGCGTTGCGGAGTGCTCGTCTGATGCCGCCCAGGCATGGGAGAGCGCGCCATGGAGCCGCTGATCCTTAGAGGCGAGCCGGCGAAGGCGGCGAGCCTTCTCGGGTCCGGGTCCGGGTCCGGGTCCGGGTACGGGGACGGGGACGGGTCCGGGGACGGGTACGGGGAC
>Ga0207699_10000082_pt1 | contig 71094 bp, 60 predicted proteins | sample LARL51metaG_FD_184344 | JGI IMG/M metagenome (GOLD analysis project Ga0207699, IMG submission 184344) | Corn, switchgrass and miscanthus rhizosphere microbial communities from Kellogg Biological Station, Michigan, USA - LAR L5-1 metaG... | ecosystem: Host-associated > Plants > Roots >...
GTTACTTTAGGACGGCGTGGCGATCAGCGCTCTGCGACGGTCTTTGATGACCAGGACGCGATCGATCTACCACGCCGAGCTTGTTGACACTGGAGTTCACTATCAAACACTTACTGAACATACAAGGACGCTGAGGGCGCGGAGGAATTGCCTGCCCGGCGACACATCACTAATACGCCACTAATCGATTTCAGTGCAAAGCCAAGCCACGTTGTAGCCCAGGCGCGAGGCGCAGTCACGCCGCAAATCCGGCCCCGCGCCGGTAACCAGCGCTACTTTCCCATCCAGTCTGAACTTGTCCAGAATCATGACGCGACCTCAGGCCGGCTCGTCTTTGAAAGAAGGCTGCCGATCACGATGCCGCTGATGATGCCCACTACTGCGCCTACTATCATATCCTTTAGCAGACCCTGACCTGATTGTCTGGTAATCAGTCCAAAACACCAGCCTCCAAATGACCCCACAACGAACCCTGTAAACCCAAAGCCCAACAGCGAGCCGAGCGAAAAGATGTCCGCCGGTGCGTTGCCCAGATTGTCTACTGGATCAAGCGCTGGCGAAAGCAAATGAATGATCGCGAGAGCCAGCAAATAAGCAGACGCAGCAATACAAAAAATGATCATGTAATTTCCGCCGGTGCGATCGAGAATATAGCCTGTCAAGACCGCCAGCGTTGCGCCGCCCATTGCGCCGGCCATTCCACCTATTCCTACGACCGATCCGATTGCGCGTCGCGGAAACATATCCGATGTCGTTGTGAAGATATTAGCGGACCAGCCTTGATGCGCAGCAGCGGCTAATCCTATCAGAGCCACCGCACCCCACAGGTTTGATACCTTCGACGCAAATATGATTGGGGTCACCAAAACTGCGCATATGAGCATGGCGGTCTTGCGGGCGCGATTGATCGTCCAGCCGCGCTTGATGAGTGTTGATGACAGCCATCCGCCGCCGATGCTTCCGACGTCGGCAACCACATAGATGGCAATCAACGGAGGGCCTATCGTCGATAGATCGAGCCCGTGATTCTGCCTCAAGAAGTTTGGTATCCAGTAAAGGTAGAACCACCAAATCGGATCGGTCAGATACTTGCCTATCGCAAACGCGCAGGTCTGACGGTGTGGTATCAACTGTACCCATGGTACTTTTACGGCAGGCGGATCAGGCGGGTCGCTTCGTATGTAAGCCAGCTCCTGGGCGGACAACCTCGGATGTACTTCAGGGCTACGATATTTCGGAATCCAAAACAAGAGCCATATGAACCCGATCAGGCCGGTTAGAATGAACGCCCATTGCCATCCGAGATGAATTGCTATCCAGGGAACGGTCAACGGGGCGACGATGGCTCCCACATTTGTTCCCGCATTGAATATTCCTGTCGCAAGCGCGCGCTCTTTCTTAGGGAACCATTCTGCGACTGTCTTTATGGCAGCCGGAAAGTTTGACGCTTCACCCAGCCCAAGAGCAGATCTTGCGATGCCGAAGCTGAAGGCCGAGCGAGCGAGTGAAGTCGCCATCCCGGCGAGGCTCCAAATCACGATAGCGACCGCATAACCGATCCTGGTTCCGAACCGGTCTATGAGCCGGCCGGAGAGGAGCAAGCCGAGCGCATATGCCGCGTTGAATGCCGCTACTATGTTGCCGTAATCTATCTCGCTCCAACCGATGATATTCTGCAAATCCTTCGCGAGGATTCCGATCACCTGCCTGTCTACGTAATTGATCGTCGTCGCGAAGAACAGCAACGCGCAGATCGCCCAGCGATAGCGGCCCACCCGCGTCACCGCTCCGACCGGCGGTCCAGCTACTCCCGCTTCCACCGTATTCACTGACGGAGTTGAAGTCATCGGTTCTCCCGTCCGTAGTATGGAGCATCGAGTTTCAACAGTCTCCGCGAGGCCCTGCTTTCATCTGATGCGTGTGTATGAGATTCAACGCAATCTGACGATTGAGCTCTCGTGACGTTTCTCGCGTTGCGATCTGAAACTTCTGGCGGTTTTATTATACGCATGGTCTGCGCGGTTGCTTCAAAACGTCCAAACACCCTATCGAAATCCAGCCGGCTACGCTAGCTCCATTTCGTCAAAAGACCAGCTTGAGTCCTACTGAATATAGCGTTCGGGTGGCGCTCCGGAGATCTTGCCGAAGGAAGTATGCGGGCTGTCAGACTTCCAAACGCGCTGCCCGGGATCAAAACAACGGGCACTGGGTACTTCGGAGTGGCGACAAGTCGAGGGTGCCAGTGCGTCGGGATTCCTACCCGGACGCGTCCGTCGTAAGAACGCGTCTTTGCCTGGTGACCCGAATACTGAGAACAAAGCACGCCGCCACCAGCGCGGAAAAGGAGAGATATAATACACCGCCCGCAAACGAGTTCGTTGTCTTGCTCAGGTAGCCAACTATGCATGGACCAACGAAGCCGCCGAGGTTGCCGATTGAATTGATCAAGCCAATTGAGGCTGCGGCCGCGGTGCCGGTGAGGAAACTCGTCGGCAGCGCCCAGAAGCCTGGAAGATAGCCAAACATTCCAGCCGCCGCCAGACAGAACATTGATACGGCGAGACCGGTATGATCCTTTAAGATTACACTCAGCAACAGTCCAAGGCTGGCAGTCACCATCGACAAAGCCGTATGCCAACGGCGCTCTTTAGTCCGATCGGATGACCAGGCTATCAACAGCATTGCAATAAGCGCGACGCAGTAAGGGAGCGCGGTAATGAAAGTAACAACAAGGTTAGAGGATCCCGATAGCTTCTTGATAATAGTGGGAACCCAAAAGTTGAAGCCATAGAAGGTGGTAACCATGAAGAAGTAGGCCACCGCTAACGAGATTACTTCTCGATGGCGCAACGCCTCCCGTACCCGGTAAGAATGTGCGACCTGCTTCGCTTGCCTTTCTCGTTCCAGCTCCGATGTTATCCACTGTCGTTCGTCATCAGGTAACCACCTGGCCTGAGCCGGCCAATCAGTAAGATAAAAGATCGTTATTATTCCGAGGATGATGGCCGGCGCTCCTTCGAGGAAGAACAGCCAGCGCCAGCCGGCAATCCCGAACCAGTTTATGGCCAGCAGTAACCCGGATACTGGTGCGCCGATAATATTGGATATCGGTATGGCGGCCATAAACAATGCCACCGCCTTCGCCCTGTCCTCATAGAGAAACCAGTGGCTGAAGTAGACAATTATCCCGGGAAAGAAACCAGCTTCTGCCGCTCCGAGAAAGAAACGCACCCAGTAAAATTGAGTTTCGGTATGAACAAACCCGGTGATAATCGCGAGCATCCCCCACGAAATCATGATGCGAGCGATCCAGCCGCGAGCGCTCCATTTCTCTACTAAAATGCTTCCGGGAATCTCGAGTGCAAAATAACCGATGAAAAAGATGCCGGCCCCGAAGCCAAGGACATCGTCAGTGAAACCCAGATCACCTTTCATTTCCAGCGCAGCGTAGCCGACGTTGACGCGGTCGAGGAATGCAACAATGAAAAGCAGGAAAACATAAGGCATGATCCGCCGCATGATTCGGCGCCGGGCCCGATCAGAGACAGTACCTGCGGTTGCGCCCTGGTCTTTCATAAACCCCCAGCCTTGCTCGCTGATCTTGCTTGCCGTGACTCGCCCATCTCCGCTTTGCCCGGTTCGTCGAGATGTTTTGTCATGTTGACTTGAGTAAGGGTTAACGCGCGTGATGATTAAGGTTAACCATGGGTCAGTCGATTGATGCGCATTATGAGTGCGGCATCATGAGACATACGCACCACGGGTGTCGAGTTATGGGGAGACGGAAGTCCAGGTTAAGCAAGCGTTCAAGCGTCGATCGCTATGATTAGCTTCGGGCCAGGATCGCGTTCAGCTCGGCAATCGCCGATCCAGCGGCGGGCAGGCCGGGTTGTTTCCCTAACATCGCAGTGACTATTGAACTATAAACTGCCTGCAGTGTGCGGTCTTCATCGTCAAGCGGCGCAAATCGCGCATTGAGCTGAACGCGGCTCATGTTGGCAGGCACACCGAGCGCCTTCCCGGTGAGCGGCTCAAAGTGGACGTACATAACACCACAAAAGGATGTCGACCCGGTGCTCTCTATGTCGGGAAGGTCTGAGGATGCTGTTGCGCTGCTCGTCGGATTCCCTGGCCGCGTAGGAGCTGTGCCAATGCCTCCCTGCGTTCCAACTAACGTCGCCTTCACTTGATCTCGCGAACGAGTTTGGCCGCGCGAGTCTTTCACCGTCAACCGGCCCTGGAACTGGAGTCTGCGACCCACGACCGAGACCCTCGCGGGCACGTAGCTGAACTCATAGTTCATGCTCCCAACGCTGAAGCTTCCGTCGAAATGCCGTCCTCGCGCAATCGCCGGAATCGAATGGAGCCGGGCTTCTTCGCGAGGCGGCAGCTTCCGCAAACCTTCGTCGCTGTCATTCTTATCTGATTGTCTGAACAACATAAGATTTCCGATTTCCGATTTGCGATTGCCGATCGTTTCTTCGCTATCCTGATAAGATCGCCATCAATCGCAATCGGCAATTGTAAATCGGCAATGTCACAGTTTCCCCCGCTTGTACTCGTCCGCCAGATACTCAGAGGCACGCATCGTCAGCGCCAATATCGTAAGCGTCGGATTCTGATTTGCGCTCGTCACGAAGGCTGCGCCGTCGATGACGAACAGATTCTTCACGTCCCAGCTCTGATTGAATTTGTTAAGCACGGATGTCTTCGGATCGTTGCCCATTCGCGCGGTGCCAAGCTCGTGAATTATCCGGCCCGGGGCCGTCATGCGGCCGCCGGTCGAAACAACTTCAGCGCCCGCCGCGCGCAGAATCTCTTCGCTGGTCGCCGCCGCGTCGCGCGCCATCTCGCGTTCGTTGTCCGAGTACTGAATATGAATCTTCAACACCGGAATGCCCCAGGCATCCACCACACCGTCGGGATCGAGTTCGGCGTAGTTTTCAATCCTCGCAAGCATCTCGGCACGCGTAGTCATGCTTACAGGCGTGCTGTAGTAATGGCGAATTCGTTTCTTGTATTCAGAGCCGAACCCTGGTGTGAGCGAGGCGTTCTTTGCAAACGGCGGATACATGCGCGACCCCGAGCCGCACTCGAAACCGTATCCCCGAATGAACCGCTGCTGCTTTGTCTCTCTGCTGATGTTGCGGAACTTGGGAACCAGCAACCCCGAGGTCTTACCGTCCTCGTTCACTGGATCCCGGCCGGCCAACACGTTGAAGTAACCGCTGGCGCCGATACCGCCGAAGTGGTCCATCAGGTAGTGACCCATCACGCCCGATGAGTTGCCGAGCCCGGTCGGATGCTGTCGGGACTTTGAGTTCAAGAGAATTCGAGTCGATTCGAGAGTCGATGCGCCGAGTATGATGATCTTTCCGCGGGCTTCGAATTCCTCGCGAGTGACTCGATCGACGAACGCAACGCCGTTGGCTTTGCCGGTGTTTGTATCGACTGTAATATGCCGCACAATCGAGTTTGGGCGCAGTCTCATCCGGCCGGTAGCTTCAGCGACAGGCAATGTCGAACTAAGCGAGTTGAACATCGCTCCAACGTCACAGCCGTCCCCGCAGTTGCCGCAGTAGTGACACTTGGCGCGCTTCTTCATCCACGGCCTGGGTGGTCCAGTCAGCATCGCCAGCCGCATCGGGATTCCGTGCCGATTAGTTTTCTCCGCGCCCTTTCTCAAAAGCTGTTCGCCGCAGTTGAGCTTCATCGCCGGCATGAAGTTGCCATCGGGCAGGTGCGCCAGTCCGTCGCGGTTTCCGCTTACTCCGATGAACTCTTCGGCTTTGGTGTAATAGGGTTCGAGATCTGAATACGAAACCGGCCAATCATCGCCGAAGCCGTCGTATGTCTTCGCCTTGAAGTCGAGATCGGAGAGCCGATACGACATGCGCCCCCAGTGAAGCGTCTTGCCGCCGACGATCCTTGCTCGCACCCAGAGGAACGGTTTACCAGGCTCGGTAGTGTAAGGGTTCTCGCTATCCTTGACGTAGAAGTGTTTGCTGAACTCTCCGGCGGTGGCTTGCATCCATTGATCCTTTTCCTTCCAACCGGGCGGCCCGAAGCCTCGATACATAGACTCGTAGGGCCACCGATGCGAGCTAAGATCGCGCTCGGGGTTCACCGGCGGGCCGGCCTCGAGCACCAGCACTTCCATGCCGCGCTCGGTCAGCTCTTTTGCGGCCATGCCGCCCGACGCGCCGGACCCGATAATGATCGCGTCGTAGATTTTCTCCTTCGCCACCGATTTCCTCCGATTTGCCTCGGACTCCGATTCCCAAGAGGCAAGCTTGCAGCGTGCGCTACCGTTGACGCGCGAGAAACTATCACAACCGCTGCGTAAAGGGCAAAGCCAGGAAACGTCAGCGATTCGTGTTCCGCATGGGCGGACCCGTGTCTCCGCTGCTTTCAAGAAGGGCATCGCGCACATGTGGGTGCGCCCCTACGTTGCCCTTTTTCGATTCTTACAATATGATGCCCCGCGTCCCGCGTGGTCTGGTCCGGTTTGGAGTTCAAGCTTCAGCTTGCGCATCGTCATCGGCAGCCTGAAAGCTGAACTCTGAACTCGCGTGGGCGCTCGCGAAAGGAGATTCAGCCGTGGATCAAATCACAAGAAGGACGTTTGGGATGGGTCTGGCAGGAGGGTTCGCCGGACTGATGTTTTATTCGCCAACCGAGAAAGTGAAGCCTTCGAACTTCGGCGGCATCGATGTTGGTGTTCAGAGCTACACGTTTCGCGCTTTCAGCGTCGACAAGATGATTGAAGCGATGGTGTCCATCGGCTTGAGCAACCTCGAGCTGTGGGATGGGCACCTGAACCCGGGAAAGGCTTCTGAAGCCGATTTCAAGGCGATCAGGAAAAAGTTTGACGATGCCGGAATTCGAGTCGGCGCCTATTGCGTGAACTTTCCGGTCGATTCAAAGGACGACTATCTCGATCGCGGATTCAACGGCGCCCTGTTGCTCGGAACCAACGTTATGACTGCTTCGGTTAGGAAGCCGATCATTCCGCGACTCGATCAATGGTGTCAGAAGTACAAGATCAAGCTCGGGCTTCATAATCACTGGTTCGGCTTCAAGGGATTCAAGGGTGATCGAACGCAGGAGTTCGAAACGCCTGATGATTTCGCGAATGCGCTCAGGGGCGCGTCCGACTACTTGAGCATCAACCTGGACATAGGTCACTTCTACGCAGCGGGATTCGATCCGGTGGCGTATATCCGCGAGCATCACCGGCGGATCGTGAGTCTTCACATCAAGGACCGCGACAAAGACGCGGAGCACACGCAGAAGAGATTTGGCCAGGGCTCGACGCCGATCGTTGAGACGATGAAGCTGCTGAAGCAGATCAAGTTCAAGTATGTAGCGAATATCGAATACGAGCCCGAGACCGCTGATCCGACTGAGGGAACTCGAACGGCGTTCGAGTATCTGAAGCGCGCTCTTTCGTAGAATGGAAACCTTGACGGGCTTTGTGGTTCTTTGCGTCTTTGCGTTGAGAATTCCCAGCGCAAAGACGCAAGAGCCGCAAAGATCGCCAGGTCATAAGTCTGATGATCAATCGCAGAAGATTTCTAAAACAGGCGGCCAGCGCATCAGCGTTCCTCGCTGCGTTACCGATCCTCGCAAGGTCGGGCGCACAATCGAAATCCAATCCGATCAAGCTCTCGGTCTGCATAGACATGATTCTCACCGAGATCCCGTTTCTGCAGCGGATGGAAACAGTCAAACGCATTGGTTATCCGGCGTTCGAGTTCTGGGAATGGAAGACCAAAGACGTCGACGCGATTCTTCGCAAGAAAAACGAGCTCGGACTCGATATAGCTACGATGATGGGCACCGGTTGGAAGCAGATGGACTCGGAAGAAGCGCGCAAGACTTTTGTCTCCGACATTCAAGCTTCGATCATCGCGGCAAAACGCTTGGGAGTGAAAACGCTGATCGTAACAACGGGCTCCGAAGACAAGAAGCTTTCAAGGGGGGAACAACACACAAACTACGTCGCCGCCTTGAAAGCGGCCGCCGGGTTCGCCGAGCAAGCGCAGGTTACGCTGGTGCTCGAACCGTTGAATACGAAGGTCGATCATCCGGGCTATTACTTACAGACTGCGAAGGAAGGCTTCGAGATCCTCGAGGAAGTGGGAAGCCCTTCGGTAAAGATGCTGTTCGACATCTATCATCACCAGATAATGGAAGGGAATGTCATTCAGGACATCACGAAGAACATCTCGAAGATCGCACATTTTCACGTAGCCGACGTGCCGGGCCGTCACGAGCCGGGCACGGGTGAAATTAATTACGCGAACGTATTTCGCGCGATCGCGGCGTCGGGCTATCAGGGGTTTGTTGGGCTGGAATTCAAACCGTCGAGAGCTGCTGAGGAAGCTCTGAAGAACGTTTTGCGGTTGGCGGATTAACCGCAGATTTGCGTGGCCTGCCGGACGCAGCTTTCGCGGATGAAGCCGCGCAAATCAGCGTCACGAAGTCAGCGCAAATCACCGGTGAATCTGACCTACCAGTCGAGGTGCCGATGGCTAAAGAAGAACTTTACGACGCAATCGTGGTCGGTTCGGGCGCAACCGGCGGATGGGCCGCGAAAGAACTGTGCGAAAGCGGCATGCGAGTGCTGGTGCTCGAAGCCGGCCGCAACCTTGACCCCGAAAAAGACTTCACCGAGCACCTGTTCCCTTACGAGGTAAGGGGACGATACACCTCGAGCGATCGCGCGCGACAGAAAGTCCAGTCCAAGTGTTACGCGTGTAACGCCTACGGGCGCCAGTTCTTTGTCGACGACGTTGATAATCCTTACACCACGGCGGATCGAAAGCCCTTCGATTGGATTCGCGGCCGGCAGGTTGGAGGCCGCACGATCACCTGGGGCCGCCAGAGCTATCGCTTATCCGACTACGAGTTCAAAGCGGCAAGCCGCGACGGATATGGCGACGACTGGCCGCTCTCTTACGCTGAGCTGGCTCCTTACTACGACAAAGTTGAAGAGTTCATCGGCGTGAGCGGCGCTTACGAGAACGTCCCAAATCTTCCGGACGGAAAGTTTCTGCCCGCGATGAAGATGACCTGCGGCGAATGGTTGTTGAAGCGAGCAGTCGAACGCAGATGGAAGGATCGCAAGGTAACTATTGGCCGCGCGGCGATTATCACTCAGAAACACAACGGCCGCGCGGCTTGCCACTACTGCGGACACTGCGATCGCGGGTGCTCGACCTATTCTTACTTCAGCAGCCCGGGCTCTACGCTTCCGGCTGCGGAGAAGACCGGCAGGCTAACGCTTCGCACCAATTCGGTCGCGAGTCATGTCATCGTCGACACCAAAACGGGTAAGGCAACGGGCATCGCCTGCATCGATCAGGTGACGAAAAAGTCGTTCGAGGTATTCGGCAAAGTCGTTGTACTTTGCGCCTCAACGATTGAATCGACCAGGTTGATGTTAAACAGCGCGACTCGTCAGCACCCGGCGGGTCTCGGGAATTCATCGGGAGTGCTTGGCCAGTACTTGATGGATCATATTTTCCAGATCGGGGTCAGCGGCCTGGTGCCGGCCGTCGCTCGCTACCCCTATAACTACGACGATGGCCGCGCGAACGGAATCTATATTCCAAAATTCCGAAACATCAACGAGCGGCATCCGAAATTCATTCGCGGCTACGGCATGCAAGGCAGTTCTCAACGCGGAATGCTGCCGACGAATTTGAAGCAGATTCCCGGTTTCGGCTCCGAGTTCAAGAAGATGGTTCGCGAGGTGAAGGACGCGGCGCCGTTCTCGATCGGGATGTGGGGCGAGATGCTCGCGCGAAAAGAGAATCGCGTAACGATTGACAAAGAAGTGAAAGACGCGTGGGGGATTCCAGCCGCGCACATCGATTGCTCGCATGGTGATAATGAGAAGGCGATGGCAGTCGACGCCCTCGACAGCATAAAGGAGATGGCCCACGAAGCCGGGTTCGAAGTGACTCTTGCAAATGCGTTTCTCGCGGCGCCCGGTCTGTGCATTCACGAAGTGGGAACTGCGCGAATGGGAAACGACCGGACGACTTCAGTACTGAACCGGTTCAATCAGAGTTGGGACGTCAAGAATCTGTTCGTTACTGACGGCGCGTGTTTCGTGTCGATCGGGTGTCAGAATCCTACTCTGACGATGATGGCGCTCACAGTGAGAGCTTGTGAGTACATCGTCGATCAACATAAGAAAGGTAATCTTTGAGGGATTCGAGGATAGAGAATTGATGATCGAAAATCGAAATGGAGAATCGCAAGATGGTGATAACGGTGTCAGGAAGAGCAGTGAATCGATATCGCGGCGCACTGCAGTTCGGTTTGGCAGGAATGATGATCGTTTTGCTTTCCGTCGCGGCGCTTGCGGGTGCGAAGAAGAAGGCCGATGGCAAATGGATCGAGCTGTTTAACGGCAAAGACACGACTGGCTGGCGAATGGCCGGCAAGGGCAACTTCACGGTTGAAGACGGAGCGCTCCAGACCCACGGCGGAATGGGAATGTTGTGGTATGAAGGGCGCAAGTTTGCCAACTTCACCCTGCGAGTCGAATGGAAGGTCAACGATCATTGCAACAACTCCGGCGTGTTTGTGCGCTTTCCTGAAAAGAGCGACGATCCCTGGTTCGCAGTGAACAACGGCTATGAGATTCAGATCGACGACTGTGACAAGAAGGGTTTGATGTTTCAAACCGGCTCGATCTACAGCTTTCATCCTGCAACGAAGGTTGCTTCCAAGCCCGCGGGTGAATGGAACGTCTACGAGATCACCGTAGTGGGTCAGCACTACACCGTCGTGCTGAACGGCGAAAAGGTGAACGAATTCGACGGCACGCGCGGAATGGAAGGTTATGTTGGATTGCAAAACCACGATCCAATTTCGCGAGTGTCCTTCAGAAGCGTAAAAGTGAAGGAGATCAGATGAGTTCGTAGTACCGCCTTCAGGCGAAAGCTTGGAATCGACAAATATCGCGGGACTTACGAACTTCCGCCTGAAGGCGGTACTAAACCCGGAGGATTGAATGGACTCGAAGACCTACTCTCGGCTGAGCCTGATGATGTTTCTTCAGTTCTTTGTTTGGGGCGCGTGGTTTGTAACGCTTGGCACACACCTTGGGCACATCGGGTTCACCGGCAGCCAGATTGGCTACACGTACCTGATGAACAACATCGCAGCCATCATCTCGCCGTTCTTCGTCGGGATGGTCGCCGATCGGTACTTCGCGTCACAAAAAGTCATGGGCGTGCTGCATCTGCTCGGCGGGGCGATCCTGTATCTGTCTGCTGACGTAACCACGGTCGCGTGGCTGGTCTTTGGTTTGTTGCTGTACAACCTCACGTACATGCCGACGCTCGCGTTGGTGAACGCAGTGTCGTTTCACCAAATGGAGAGTCCTGACAAACAGTTCCCGAGAGTGCGCGTGTGGGGAACGATTGGCTGGATCGTGGCAGGTCTGTCGATCACGTTTATTCAGTTCAAGTTCTATGCCGATATCGAGAAGAGCTCTATGCCGTTGAAGATGGCGGCCATCGCTTCGATCGTGATGGGCTTGTATTCGTTTACCTTACCGAATACGCCTCCCCAAAATGTCGGGAAGGAAGTGACGACGGGCGAGGTGCTCGGGGTAAAGGCGCTGAGGTTGATGAAGGATCGCTCGTTTCTCATTTTCGTTGTCTGCTCGCTGCTGATCTCGATTCCGCTTGCGTTCTATTACAACTTCACAAACCTGTTCTTAAATGATCTGGGCATGCAGGGAGTCGCCGGCAAGCAAACGATGGGGCAGATGTCGGAAGTCATCTTCATGATCCTGATGCCGTTTTTCTTTGTACGGCTCGGTGTCAAGAAGATGTTGTTGGTCGGAATGCTGGCCTGGGTGGCACGTTACGCGTTGTTCGCTAATGGCAATCTCGGGGCGTCGGCTTGGATGCTTTACGCCGGCATACTTCTTCACGGAGTTTGCTACGATTTCTTTTTTGTCACCGGACAGATTTATACCGACCGAAACGCTTCCCGAGACATACGGGCAAGCGCTCAAGGATTTATTGCGTTGATCACCTACGGCGTAGGTATTGGCGTCGGTTCACTGCTATCGGGCATCGTCGTGGATGCGTTTACGAAGAACGGAGTAAAGGACTGGTCGACAATCTGGTACATACCGTGCGCCTTCGCGGCGGTGATCGCTTTGTTTTTCGCGATATCGTTTAAGGATTCGAGGTCCGCGGCAGAATCGCCGCTTGAAGCCAGCGCGGCGGTCGACAAGGGCTGATCTCATTCCGCTTGTGAGTTTCCTCAAAAATCCGGCCGCAAATTCTCCCCGTCGGAATGGCGCCCCGTCCCTCTTTCAAAAAATGGCCTTACAAAATTGCACCGCTTTTTCGAGGGCCGCGCTCGTCCACCTTACGTCGAATCTAGGAAATGAGCAGCGTCAACGTAGCGTTTCTTACGTTACCATTGTCATCACGTGCCGAGAGAATAATCTGTTGAGCGCCTGTTGGGCCGCCGCCCTTCAGCTTGAACGTGAACGACACAAATTCGCCGGTAGTTGATTTCGTATCGCTTCCCTTCAACTTGATTTTTAGCGCGCTGAGATCAGGCGCGGTCACAGTGACGTTCCCGGCAAAACCGCCAGGCCGGCTTATGAAAGCGCTTATGACGATGCTTGAGCCCCTGCGCACCTGGATCCGTGTTGGATTGAACACCAGCGCAAAATCGGGGGCCGGCGCCGCGAGTCCGCCGAGGGCGACGCTGAAAATATCCGGGTTCGCCGCCGAATCGTCGACCCACGCCGTAACAATGTTGCCGTTGGCATCCGAGGCACCGCAAGCGAACGAGGCTGCGCCCAGGTTTGCCGAGAGATTGACCGGCGTGGTGAACGCGATCCCTCCATCTGTCGAGCGAGACAGAAACGGATCGCCCTGATCGTCGTCTTCCGTGTCTTGCCAGACAAGATTCACTTCGCCACTCTTGCCAAGTATTAAGAATGGAAGCGTCGATTCACCAAAAGTGTTCGACGCGTCGATTTGGGAACGAAACGTATTCCCATGATCGGTTGACTTTATCAGCATTACCTCTCTGCTAAAGAAAGGGAATGTGAGCCCGCGATTGTAGAAAGTCACGTAGAGGTTGTCGCTGCGATCGACGGCGAGGTTCGCCGCGAAGGCTGCGATGCTTGAATCGGAAACAACCTTTGAAGTCGAGAAGTGCTGCCCATCGGAAGCTATCGCGAGGTTGATCGTAGGTAGTGACGCGGCCAGGTTGCTGTAGACCACGTATGCCGCTCCGGTTGAGTCGAATGCAATCGGCCCCCCGAGCCCGCTTAAGACCTCGCTTGATTGGGACACCTGCACTGGCGTGGAAAAGCTCGCGCCACCGTTGCTCGATCGCGCGGCAAACAACTTCGGACTGCTTGTTGAAACCTCCAGGTACGTTGCAACAACATTGCCGTTCTTATCCACCGCGATGTTTGCCAGATCGGCGCGCTGGGAAGTGGACGATATCCCCACAGGGGACGAGAACGTATTTCCACCATCCGTCGACTTGGCCAAATAGACTTCGAGTCCTGATTGGCTTGCCAATTGGCCTTCGTTGAATCCCGTCCATGCTACGTAAACGTCGCCATTGGCGTCGAGCGCGAGCGTCGAATTAAACCCCAGCGGCGCGCCCGATGAAAGCTTTTTCCGGGGCGAGTACGTCACGCCTCCGTCGGTCGACTTACAATAATACACATCGCTCTCGGTGACGTTTGAGGTATCGTCGTCGAAAGCTATGTGAAGTGTCCCGGCGGCGTCCTCCTTGAGACCAGATCTCATGAAGCTGAAGCCCGGAGTCTTGGTGATATTGTGCGGCGCTCCAAAGGAACTCTGGGAGCCGAGCACTTCGATTCGGAAGCCTGTCTTACGAGTGAGTCCCTGGCCAGTGGCCGCGACGGATATGAGGTAGGTGCCCGGAGGCGTTGCGGAAGTGGTCGAGACAGTCAGACGAGCAGGGTCTCCCGGATTGATCGAGGCGTTGGCGAATGTGTACGACAGACCGCTTATCGCTGGAGAAGCGGTCAGCGTCAAAGAGCCTGACACCCCTGCAGTCGAGGTCGCGAAATTGAAGTCAACCGGCTGCCCCTGAATCACGGAATCAAACACCTTGACCGAGGAGATGTTGAAGTCAGGTAGATTCGCGTCGCGAGCCACAGGCACTTGCGCGAAGTAGGCGTCTGGGTCGCCATTACGCTCGTCGCTCCAGGAAAGAAAGAAGTTGTTGCCGTCGGCCGCGATGCCGTCATAGTCGCCGTGATAGCCGCTGGCCAATCCGCTTTCTACCGGGCCAAACACCCAGTTCTGATTTGTTATACGGAAATTCTTCTCAAAGCTCGCGCCACCATCACGCGAGATCGACATATAGACATCGGTGAGGCCGTCATTAACCGGATCGTTTCGACGATCCCACCACTTGATGCCAAGGGTGCCGTCGGCGGTCGCAGCGATGGACGGGAAAATCTGCGTCGTCGAAGTGCTGTCGTCGTTGACTCTCTTAGGGGCGCTGAACGTGGAGCCGCCGTCCGTAGATCGAGTGTAGAAGATGTCAGATCGATCCGATCCCGGCGCAGGAGTGGCGTCGTATGCGATGTGAACCACGCCGTTCTTATCTACAACGATCCAGGGATTGCTGTTGGTTCTGACGTTGCCCCCGCCGGTCACTGTGCGTATCTGAATGAACTTTGCGACGGACTTCGGCTCGCCGAAGGTGGCGCCACCGTCAGTCGATTTCACAATACTTATTCCACCAGCGGTATTGGTGTGCCGATCAGTGTAAGCGACAAAGAGATCGCCGTTGGGCGATAGGGCGGGCATCGAACCCTGCACAACATTAGACCCGTCCTTCGTAGAAATTGCTACCGGTTTCTTAAAGCTCTCGCCGCCGGTTGTCGAGCGCGAACAGTTTATGAAACTTCCGTTCGATTGAGTGAAGTCGGTCCAGGTGGAATAGACGTTGCCCTTAAAGGGCGATGCCGGGGAGCGATCCACTCCGACCCAGGGCTTGTCCTGAAAATCGGTATCGTTGTCGGCAGTAGTGCTTGCGTCAGCAACCGCTGAGAAAGTAGCGCCGCTGTCGGTCGACTTCGCGACCCCGACGAATATTGTGCCGTTCCGATCGTCAGCAATCGTGCTGTAATAGAGCTCGCCATTCGGGCCATAGGCCACAACGCCATCGCCAAATGAGTCTCCGAAGCCCTTGTCGGGAGTCGGGATTCGCTGATGCTTGAATGTATTGCCGCCATCGGTAGAGAACGAATAACCGGCTATGTCAAAAAAAGAGGCGTCGTTGAAGCTGACAATGATGTTCTGCCCGCTTACGGCTACGCTGGTTTCGCTGTTTGTTGAACCGGACTCGTCCATGCTCGGATCGTTAACACGAATGTTGTCGCCCGGTGTCGTTTGCATTACAAAACTTGACTGGCGGCTCGGCGATCTGGGCGCCAGACCATTTCGAGCTAGACCGTTCAGCGAGAGCGCCGCGCGCTTGCCGCCCGCCGACAAGTAATCAAACACTTCCGGCTGAAGTAACCAGGTCTTGTCTGGCGCACGCCTCGGCGGCTGTTCGGCAAGCGCCATCTGGCTCTCGATTGAAATCCGCCGTCGCTCATTTCCTCCGGTTTTTATTGGCGACAAGCGCGGCTCCCCGCCTGGTTGTCGTTGCCCATTGGAAGCAACCACGTTGAACGTCAACGCCATTGCCAATCCGAGAATCAGAATCGATTTCAAAGCGTTCCGATTTTGTGCCCGCTTCATAGTGCCTCCTGATGCGAGATAAGTGACCGGAAATGTTCTCACCGTGTGCTGATCAAACGATCATGCCGAAGCTAAGGCGGTCGGCACTCTCAGAAAAACAGCGTTTAGATGACAACCGGGGTGAACTTCAGTTATTGTCTCGGCAACTATAGTGCCCTTTGAATTGGGAGGCAAGGCGATGCGACTCGGACTAAACTTTGGCTACTGGGGCTCGGGCCCTTCTAACAACATCGCGATCGCTCAGGAAGCGGAGCGGCTCGGTTACCACTCGCTGTGGACCGCCGAAGCTTACGGTTCCGACTCTGTGGCGCCGCTCGTCTGGTTAGCGGCTCACACTGATAAGATAAACGTCGGCACCGCAATCATGCAGATGCCAGCGCGTACGCCTGCGATGACCGCGATGACTGCAGCGACGATTGATCTTCTGACCGGCGGGCGATTCATGCTTGGCATTGGAGCAAGCGGTCCGCAAGTTGTCGAAGGCTGGCACGGAGTAATCTACGGCAAGTTGCTCACGAGAACTCGCGAATACGTTGAGGTCATCCGCGCAATCCTGAAGCGGGAGCAACCGCTCGAACATCACGGCGAGTACTACGACATCCCGGTGCGCGGCGGAACCGGGCTGGGCAAGCCGCTCAAACTCATCGTTCACCCGCTACGTTCAAACATACCGATCTACGTAGCGGCGATAGGCCCAAAGAATGTCGCGCTCGCCGCGGAGATCGCCGATGGATGGCTTCCTGTGTTTTTCTCGCCTTATCGAGCAAGAGTGTTTCGAGCGTCGCTTGAAGAAGGCTTCGGGCGTAGAAGCGACGGAAAAACTCTCACGGATTTTGACATCGCTCCAACGGTCAGCGTTGTCGTCGGCGATGACGTAGACGCTTGCCGCATGCAGATCAAGCCGAACCTGGCACTGTACGTTGGAGGGATGGGCGCCCGCGGCAAGAATTTCTACAACGATCTGGCTTGCCGGTATGGTTATGAGGACGCCGCGAAGAAGATCCAGGATTTTTACCTTCAAGGCAAAAAGAATGAAGCAATCGCCGCAGTGCCGGACGAACTCGTCGACGAGATTGCGCTTTGCGGCCCGCGCGAGCGAATCAAGGACAAACTCGCCGCATGGCGCGAGGCCGGCGTCACGACACTGATCTGCGGGGCAACCAGCATCGATTCGATTCGCGCGATGGCTGAGTTGTTGGCATAATGAAGCAGTCCTCTTCCTGGGATTAATATCAAACACCTAGGTCTCACCGAAAATGACGAGCTTCTTGTTCTGGAATCTCCAAAGGAAATCCCTTGAAGGATTGGTTAGCGAGCTAGCGGAAGCTCACGAGGTTGACGTGCTAATACTGACCGAATGTACCGTCCCAACATATGTGATGCTCGAAGCTCTAAATCGCGGCACCGCTCCGATGTTTCACCTAACCGACAGCGAGTGCGAAGAGATAGTCATATACACCAGGTTCTCGAGCGAATTCCTTCAGAAACAGTTGGACGATCGTAGATTGACCATTCGCAGACTGAGCCTACCGGCTAGTGATGAAATACTCCTCGCGGCACTTCACCATCCAAGCAAGCTACATTGGAACGATGCAAGCCAGAGCGCCGAATGCTACCGCGTTTCATCGATAATTCGCAGCGTAGAAGATGAGGTTGGACACCGGCGCACTGTCTTGGTCGGCGACTTCAATATGAATCCCTTCGAAGATGCTATCGTCGCTGCAAATGGGTTGAACGCGGTTATGTCAAGGATGGTTGCGACTCGCGGGACACGAACTGTACTGGCTCACCAGTATCCGTTCTTCTACAATCCGATGTGGGGTCATTTCGGCGACACCACCGAGGGTCCATCGGGAACTTTCTATGATGGTCGTTCGGAGCACGTCACCTATTTCTGGAATATGTTCGACCAGGTGTTGATCCGCTCAGAACTGTTGAGCATGTTTAGAAACGACGAGCTTAAGATATTAAGCGGCGGTGCTGATACATCGTTACTGACTGCGAAGGGCTTGCCGAACACTTCGGTGGCATCTGACCACTTGCCGATTCTGTTCAGGCTTAACTTGTAGGGGAGGGATCTGAGATGAGCATTTCACCACGTAATCTGTGGCCGGAGGACATAGCCGTAAACGAAGTTGTGGCACCGGTGGCCATTCTAAAGGACCAAGCGTCGCTGTTAGGCGAACGGACGAAGAATCTCGTGGAGGGTAGAGTGACCCAAAGGGAGCACCACTTCCACGAACCCGACTTCGTATATGACTTTTATCTAGTGGCGCCTGCCCTGAACAACTACCGATATCGTTTGTTCTCCATTTCACACGATGTCCAGTTCTATCCACTGGCTATTGAGGAGGGTGGGGTATCCGACCTTAACGGACGGGACTCTCAGTTCCAGGTGAGCAACGAAGAGGAGTTCCTCGAGGCGTTAGCGACGATGTTCTCATCAGAGAGGACCAAAGGTATAATAAGTTCGCTCATAGCTCAAAGTAGGTCGTGAGCAATCTTGCCAGCAAGAGCCGCCGCAAACTGACGCCACTTTACGCTTGAGTAGGTGGCGATGTTTTCGCGGGCGTTCCGTCAGAGTTCTGGCTTTCATTTGAGCGCCGGTTACACTACCAATCGAGGCTGGCCGTTACTGCAGCGCCTTTACAGTGTCTTAAAGTGCCGTTTCCTTGACACTTTTTTTGACGCTGTGGTAGCTTTCGAGGCTTGAGCCGACGGTAAATTTTCCCGCAATGGAGTACATGCTTTGGTCGCGCTGTTAGTTCCAACAACGCTGGCGTTCGCTGAAGGCGGGGGCAACATCATAAGCCCTGACGCCTCGCTCGTTTTCGTACTCATCCTCTTTCTCTTTTTCGTCTTCGTGCTGAATAGAATCCTGTTCAGGCCGATCAGCCGGGTTCTTGACGCGCGGCAGACCTTGATCGAGGGCTCGGCCAACGAAGCTCGGGCGGCAAGACGGCGTTATGAAGCGAAGCTCGCGGACTACGAAGCGACCATCCGGCAAACGCGTGCTGAAAGTTACAAACGCCTCGAGCAAGACCGCGCCGCAGGACTGGAGGCACGACGCAAAGTAATCGAAGAAGCCAAACAGCAGGCGCACGAGCAGATCGGACGCGCCCGACTCGATATTGGCCAGCAGGCCGGACTCGCGCGAACTGCGCTTGAATCTGAAGCGCGCCAGGTCGCCGAACGCATATCGCGCACCGTACTCGGGCGCACCGTGGGAGGTGGAGCCGATTGATAATTGATTTGTTCATCCGACCGGCTCTGTTTGCGGCGGCTGAGCAGGCGGAAGCGACCGGGCTTTTGAGCAACGCGACGCTCTGGAGGGTGATTAACCTCTTAGTATTTGTAATCATTCTCGTCTACATCCTTCGGAGCAAAGTGCGGATCGGCCAGGTCTTCGATAACCGCGCTGCATCAATCGTCAAGCAACTCGAACAGGCCAAACGCGACAAGCAGGAAGCCGAAGACCAACTCGCGAGGGTCGAGGCAAGGCTTGGCCGCCTCGATCAGGACGTCTCTGAGATTCGCGCCGAGGCCGAACGTGAGAGCGCGCGTGAAGCCGAACGCATTCGGCGAGCTGCCGCCGCTGACGCGGAAAAAATTCGACAATCCGCCCAGCGTGAAATCGCGGGCGCGATGAAGTCGGCTCGCACCGAGCTTCAAGCTTTCGTCGCCGAGCAATCGGTCTTGCTTGCCGAAGGAATAATTCGCCGCGAGATTCGCCCGGAAGACAACAAGCGCATGCTTAACGAGTTCATCGACGATCTGAGCGAGGTGAGCAGATGAGCGTTGTAACCGTTGCTCGCCGATATGCGGAAGCGATGGTCGATGTTGCGATGTCGCGCAACGAGGTCGGCCCGATAGACAAGGAGCTGCGCGTGTTCGCGGAATCGATGCAGGCGAGCCGCGAGCTCTACGATGTATTTGCCAGCCCGATCGTCTCGCAGACCGACAAGCTCAGCTTGCTGAACGCGCTAATCGCCCGGCTCAACATCGGCCAGATGACCGCCAATCTGCTGCGCACGATGCTGAAACACTATCGCTTGCATTATGTCGCCGAAGTGTACGAGCAGTTCCGCCGCAAGATGAACGAACGCAAAGGGCTGATCATCGCCGAGGTGGCTACGGCCGCGGAAGTGGGCGCTTCCGAACAAGCCAGACTGGGCCGAACTCTCGAACAGATGACCGGCAAGCAAGTCGAGTTCAAATTCAATACCGATGCCTCGTTGATAGGCGGGGTAGTCACTCGGATCGGCTCTGTTGTTTACGACGGGTCCGTCCGAACTCAGCTTAAGGCAATCAAGGAGCAGTTGAAACGTGGCGACAGTGCGATCTGAAATTTTGGAGTGCGGTGACTTGTCGCCGCTTTCTAGGGTTCTGATATGCAAGAGCGGCGACAAATCGCCGCACTCCAAAAGGGGACAACAATGGAAGCCATTAGAGCGGACGAAATAAGCAAGATCATACGCCAGCAAATAGAGGGCTTCGACACAAGCGTCGAGATCAGCGAAGTAGGCACGGTGATTCAAACCGGTGACGGAATCGCCGAGATATACGGGCTCGAGCGGGTAATGGCCGGTGAGCTGCTCGATCTGCCGCACGAGGTGGCGGGCATCGCGCTAAATCTCGAAGAAGACAAAGTCGGCGCGGTGTTGTTTGGCGATTATGAGAAAATCAAGGAAGGCGACCAGGTCCGGCGCACAAAACGAATCATGTCGGTACCCGTCGGCGAAGCGATAATCGGCCGAGTTTTGGATCCGCTCGGAAGGCCGCTTGATGGGCGCGGCCCTATTGACACCGACCAGTTCAGCCCACTCGAGCGCATCGCGCCGGGCGTCATGGACCGCCAGCCGGTGCGCGAGCCCATGCTCACCGGATTGAAGGCGATTGATTCGATGGTTCCAATCGGGCGCGGGCAGCGCGAGTTGATTATCGGCGACCGGCAGACGGGCAAGACTGCGGTCGCGCTCGACGCGATCATCAATTCAAAGGGCAAGGATCTTATCTGCATTTATGTCGCCATCGGTCAGAAGGAATCGACCGTAGCGCAGGTGAAGAAGACCCTGGAAGACTACGATGCCGACTCCTACACCGTCATCGTGGATGCGTCCGCGTCAAGCCCCGCGGCGATGCAGTACATCGCGCCTTACGCGGGCTGCGCGATGGGAGAATACTTTCGAGATCGGGGCCAGCACGTGCTGTGCATCTACGACGATCTCTCGAAACACGCGTGGGCCTATCGCGCCATTTCGCTTTTACTGAAGCGCCCGCCCGGCCGCGAGGCTTATCCCGGGGATGTCTTCTACCTTCATTCGCGCCTGCTTGAAAGAGCCGCCAAGCTTTCGGATCAACTTGGAGGGGGAAGCCTGACCGCGCTTCCGATTATCGAGACGCAAGCGGGCGACATCTCGGCTTATATTCCGACCAACGTGATTTCGATCACCGACGGACAGATATTCCTCGAATCGGATCTGTTTCACTCCGGCGTTCGCCCGGCAATCAACGTCGGCAACTCGGTTAGCCGCGTCGGCGGCTCGGCTCAGACAAAAGCGATGAAGCAGGTCGCGGGCACGCTGCGATTGGCCCTCGCGCAATATCGCGATCTTGCGGCCTTCGCTCAATTCGGCTCGGATCTCGACAAGGCTACACAGGCGCAGCTCAGTCGCGGTCAACGGCTGACCGAGATTCTAAAGCAGCCCCAGTATTCGCCGATGCCCGTCGAACAAATGGTGTTGATCATCTGGGCCGCGGACAAGGGCCTGACCGACGACGTTGCCATCGAGGATCTCAAGAAATTTGAACAGGGGCTTCAGGCTTTCGTGGAAAACACGCACGGAGGGATTCTCGAGAAGATACGCGATCGTAAGAAGCTCGACGACGAAATCGAAGCCGAGATGCGAACAGCGGTGATGGCGTTCAAGGAGCGATTCAGCGCGGAAGCGGCCAGCGCAAAAGCAGCAAACTAACAGATGAGTGTTGGGTGTTAGGGGTTCGGGTCGGTCCGGCCGCCCAACCCCCAGCCCTCAAGCCCCAACCCCTGGCTTATGGCTAACCTTCAAGACCTCAGGCGCCGGGTTCGCTCGGTGCGCAACATGCAGAAAATAACCAAGGCGATGAAAATGGTCGCCGCGGCTAAGCTGCGTCGCGCACAGGAGCGAGTGGTTGCCGCTCGCCCTTATGCAAATACGATGATGCGCGTCCTCGGGCGGCTCGCTACGCGCGCGGGTGATTTTCATCATCCTCTGCTTGACGAGCGTGGCGATTATCATCTGGTGGTCGCGCTGATAACCGCCGACAAGGGCTTGTGCGGGGGCTTCAACACCAACCTCAATAAAGCCGCTCAACTCTTCATTCGCGAGCATCCCGGTAAGACGGTCGAGCTCGTCACAATCGGGCGAAAAGGTCGCGACTACTTTCGACGGCGTCCAGTCAAGATTCTAAGCGAGCATATCAACGTTACCGCGCGCACGGTGGATCACGATGACGCAGCGGCAATCGCGCGCGAGCTTATGGCGGCCTACATGGCGGAGGGCTCGACGATAGACAAAGTCTTCTTAATCTATAACGAGTTCAAGTCGGTACTCTCTCAGCGCGTTACGGTCAGGCAGTTGCTCCCAATCAGCGCGGAAGCCCTCGGCGGCGAAGCTGCTGAAGAAAAGAGCGCGGGTGAACGCGAAGTGCTGGTCGACTATCTCTACGAGCAGCCTCCCGCGCAGATCTTTGGCGACCTTCTTCCCCGTTACGTCGAGACCCAGGTCTTCTATGCGTTGCTGGAATCCGTAGCCAGCGAGCACGGCGCGCGAATGACCGCTATGGACTCGGCTTCAAAGAATGCCGGCGAAGTTATCGAGAACCTCACGCTTAATATGAATCGGGTGAGACAGGCGTCAATCACTCGCGAGATTATCGAAGTCGTTTCCGGGGCACAGGCACTGGAAGGCTAAGAGACTGAGGACGTCGGGAAGAAAAAGGGCAAAGGCGGGTATTCCGCTTTTGCCTTTCTTTTTCTGCGGAAGCCACCAGCCTTTTGTTATCATGTGAGAGCACAATGGACCAATCATTGATCGCGCGAGAACCGATTCAACTGCGCATTATCAAATATTGGGTTCCGGTCGCGGCGGTGCTCGGCCTGATGTACTACTTCTCGACCGACGTTTTTTCCGCGGACAACACGCGCAGCGTAATCGACAAGATCTTCTTGTGGTTTGTGCCACACGCAAGCAAACATGCGATGGCCACACTGAATTACGTTGTTCGCAAGTCAGCCCACTTCATCGAGTATGCGGTGCTGGGGGCGTTTCTGTTTCGCGCTTTTCGAGCGGATGATCCGACGCGGTGGCGGCTCAAATGGGCGATTTATTCTTTACTTACCGCGGGCGCGTGGGCGCTCCTCGACGAATTCCACCAGACACTAACGCGAACTCGCGGAGGCTCGATCTGGGATTCATTACTTGATTCAAGCGGTGCGTTCTTCATGCTGGTCGCAATCGCAATCGTCTATAGAACGCCGAGTAGAACGAGCTTACAAAATGACAACGAATTGCAAGCCTGAGATCTCGAATCTCAATTCTTGCTTGACCTAAGGTGATCTGAGAGGGTCAACCATTCACCTAACGCCTCTCCTTTGCGCTAGGCTTCGATCTTAACCACACCGATCTTCTCAAGCAGCCGCAAATAGTCAGACACGTCCTCGATCGGCACGGGACCATAAGCCGCCGAGATGTAATCGCGAATACTCTGAATGCTGCGCTTGCCGTCTACCAGGTTCAGAATCTCATAGAGTACGATTCCGCCGTCGGCCCGGGCGTTGATTCGCCCAACCAACTTCATCTCTTCGGCGGTGCTGCGATCTGCAACGTAGTCATAGTAGTAGACGTTCATCGGGCCGCTGACTTTGCGCGTCGGAATGCGGCCGTAGTCCATCGAGACCGAGCGCGGCCGCGAGGCCTGCTTCGGATTGTGCGGCTTTTCCTCTTTTGGCTGCTCTTTCGGCTCGAGGGTGAAGATCACCCGCTTGCCTTTGCGTTGCTCGCTGAGCACGCCGGTTAAGAGGAGCCACATTCCGCTCAACTGGTCGACCAGGCCTTCGACTTTTGTCTCGAGATTCTTGTCGCCCGAGGCCAGCATCTCGACCGACGTGAGCGCTTCGGCGTCGTGCTCGAGTGAACGCGCGATGATGTTGCGCGCTTCATCGGCGCCGGTTTGAGAGCCGCTCGCTTCGGTAGCTCTCGCGCGGTCGCGCTCTTTGGGAACCCGAGCGAGCGCCCGCGTGAAGACTTCATCGGCCAGCCGCGCAGCTTCGCGAGCTCCGGCGTGAGCCAGAAAATACCCCGAAGCCGCGGCGATAAAAGTCGACCGTTTCATCTTCGTCGGATCGATGTTCGCGGGCGAGTCGTGGTTGGTGTGAATGAAGACATCAGGCCAGTCTCGAAGGTAGATCGCCGGAATGCGAAACGATCCTTCCTGATAAACATCGTGATCCGAGCCCATTTCGAACGGTGTGCTATCGGCGACCAGGCTGTCCTTACTGCCTTCGGGAGAGATGAGTGCATCCTCGAGACCGGCTCCGGAAGCCGCTTTCGCGCTCCCGGCGATGGCGTACTCTCCGAGGATGTCGCCCACCGTGTCAACGCAACTCGGAAGCGAAGCAGGAGTGTGGGTCACGTGCAGGACTGACTTGGTGATCGCGAAGTTTCCACCAACCATGTCGCAGTGAATGACTGCTTTCATCCTGCGAACGATCTCAGGATGTTGTGCAAAGTACGCGACGGTACCGCTGATCTCGGGCGGCCAGATGAATCGGATCGTGCGCCGGGGAGGCTCGATCTCGCCACGGCGAATCAAAGCGCTCAATGTGCGAGCAACTTCAAGTATCGCAGCCGCCCCCGAAGCGTTATCGTTCGCCCCCGGTTTCTGATGGCAGAGATGGCACGAGTAAACGATTTCTTCGTTCGCTGCGCTGGTTCCCGGTATGATCGCGCTGACGACTTCGTAGTTGCTCGGCTTCATTTCGGCTTTGACGACCGCGCGAAGCGAGATCTGTTCGCCGCGCGCAAGCCTCGACTGATACTCGCGTGCCTTTCGAAGCGAGATCATGAATGCGAACTTGTTGTTCGGGTTGTAAGGTGAGAGATGCCCCCAACGCACGTTGTCGGCATAGTCTCCAGACCAGCCGGTTGTTTGATTCGCTTGATAACTCAGAACCCCGGCGGCGCCGCGCTCATCGCAGGCCATCTTGTGAACCGCAGCCACGCCTCCGCCCGCGAGCACGATCTGGCCCTTCACATCTCTGCCTTCGTAGTCTTTCGCCGAAATGCCCATCCCGACGTCGACAAGCGTCGTTCGGGCCTCGGCGCTTTGGGAATAATCGGCGAGCGCAACTCGCATCTCGTCCCAGTCGGCGATCTTGGTCCTGGTGGGTTCGGTCTCCCAAAGCTCGCCACGTTCGGCCTCCCACCCCGGGGCGGATTTCAGCGTGTAGTAGGTTTTCTCACCGTCGGCGGGAAAGCGCTCGATCTGCACTTGCTCGAGTCCGTAGTCTTTCGCTCTTGCGGCGACGAATTCAGCCGCACGCGAATAACCAGAAGAGGCTTGCACTCGGTGATAACGAGCCAGTTCGGTGACGGTGTCCTTGGCGATCAAGCCGCTGATCTCGGCGCCCAGCGCAGATATATCTTTGTCGGAAAGCAGCGGAGTCTTTGAGAACTGCGCCGGCTGCGATTGGCCCTGGGCTGGAATAACAAACGCCTGACCAAGAAGGATCGCGAAGATAAGGACCGATGTGATTTTTTTCATGTAGTCGAGTCTCTCGCTCTGAATCGCGTCCGAAAATTTCGTAACCCATCTGGAGTTTAGACGCGAACGGGAAGTGCATTTTACATTAGAAGAGTGTCACGTGTGCAAACCGCAATTGCGATCTTTTGCGCTAGTGGAGAGAGGTTATTGGTCCTTCGGCAGTAGTGTTGAAGTCGATCTTGGAATAGATATCAGTCATCCGAATGGAACACGGTACTGACTTCAGTTGAATCGTGTCTTCCAGGCTATTGGTTTCCTGTAGCAGCCAGCTTCCGTCGGGCTGGCGCGTGTAGTGCTCGACGTGAGGTCGATCCTGAGCGACTAGCAAATACTCAACGAATGCGTCGATAGTTCGATACTGCTCGAATTTCCCGCCGCGGTCGTAGTCCTTCGTCGATTCAGAAAGTACTTCGAGGATCAATGCAGGGTTCACGAGAGTGTCCTTTTGCTCGTCGCTGAATCGCGGTTCCTCGCACAACACAACGACGTCGGGATATGTATAGAGCCCGGTCGGGTCGACTTTCACGCGGAGGTCGGTTGAATAAACCGCGCACGGCCCCGACTGCAATTGAGAACCCAGCGAGACCACCAGATTAGTGACGATCAAGACGTGCCGGGGACTCGCACCACCCATGGCGAAGATCTCGCCCTTGTAGTATTCGTGTTTGGCCTCGCAGCTTCGCTCGAGGGAGAGGTATTCATCCGGGGTATAGAACGTCGTCGGATTACTAGCCATTCCACGTCCTCAGTTTTTGTCGCTAGAGGGAGTTTAACATATTGCCTGATCAAGCCTTGCGAACCAGGCTCGCATGAGCAAGTCCGATACGCCGCTACTTGCGCTTCAGGTTCATCCTGGCCTGTGCAATCGACATAACCGCCGCGTAAGCATAACCACACAAGTAGATCATAAGGAACGGCAGCGTGCCGAAGATCCCGCTGTCAATCGCGTACCAGATCGTGAACACAAAGTAGATCGCGAAGAGCAGCTCCAGCCAGGGCAACGAGAGCCGGCGAGGCAGGTAGCTCTTCTTCACCCACGTCGTGTCTCCGGTGTCCTCGATCCTGTACTTCGGTGTTCGCACAAAAGGCGTCTTCACCCCCAACACCGCTTCCAGCACCGCGCGCGCGTTCGAAAAAGTCAGCGCGATTCCCATGCTCATCACGAACGGAATGTACTTAATCGACTGCTTCCACGTCTTCGGATGGAGATAACGTTGAGTCACCAGGTAGTAGACGATGACCGAAACCGTCGAGAACGTGAGGATCGGGACATCAAGCATAAACAGATGAAACAGCCCCTGATTGTACCGGACGATTAGTATCGGAAAATTTATTAGCGCCAGCACGATCACCAGCGGCGCAGCCAGATTACCGCTCAGGCGGAAGAATTGCTCGAGCTTCACGCGCATCGGCAGACGCGGATCGTGCCATATTCGCTTGAGCAGCTTAATCCCGACTTGTACGACGCCCTTCGCCCAACGCCGTTGCTGCGATTTGAAGGCACTTATCTCAACGGGCAGCTCGGCGGGCACATCATCGTCAGCGAGGTAAACAAAGTGCCAGCCCATCAATTGCGCGCGATATGAAAGATCGGTGTCCTCGGCCAAAGTGTCGTGCTGCCAGCCGCCGGACCACTCGATCGCCTCGCGCCGCCACATCCCGGCGGTTCCGTTGAAATTGAAGAAGCCACCGCAGCGATTACGAGCTACCTGCTCGATGACAAAGTGACCATCGAGCATGATCGCCTGAACTTTGGTAAGCAGCGAGTAGTCGGCGTTGATGTGGCTCCAGCGCATCTGGACCATTCCCACTCGCTCATCGGTGAAGTAATCGACCATCCGCCGAATGCAATCGGGCCGTGGTACGAAGTCGGCGTCGAAGATCAAAACAAGCTCGCCCGAAGCCTTCTTGAGCCCTGCCTCCAGCGCGCCGGCTTTGAAGCCTTCGCGGTCATTGCGATGATGATAGGAGATGTTGACGCCTTGCTCGAACTGCTTGCTTACCGCTGCCGCCGCGATTCGCGTCGTGTCGTCGGTCGAATCATCCAATACCTGAATTTCGATCAGCTCGCGAGGGTAGTCGAGCTTCGTAACCGCTTCGATCAGACGCTCCGCAACATACATCTCATTGAATAGCGGCAACTGCACTGTGACTCGCGGTAATCGGTCGGAAGCAAATTTGGACTTAGGCTGTGGGCGATGTTTCTGATAGCGCAGGAACAGATAAACAAGACGGTAACGATAAATACCATACACTGACAGCAGCCCGAGAATCGAGAAGTAGACCCACATGAAATAAAGGTCCAGTGAGTCGTTGACGTTCAAGTAGCTGATGTTGCCCGCGGGATAGCGGCCGCCCTGTGCCTCGGACGATGCAACATACTTGTCGATCGACGTGTTGCCGGTCTCAGTCAGGGGAAGCGCGAGCAGTTCTACCTGAGCGGTATTGCCGGCCTCAACAAGGGCTGAGCCGACGATTGGGTCCACTCCCGGGCACGCGGAGATGAGCACATAGCGACCCGGCTCGACACCTTCGAACGAGAAAGCCGCAGTTCCGTCGGTTATCAATCCGACTTGACGCAGAGAATCGAGGCCGTCGTGAGTATCAACCGCCTCGCGACTTGCCTGAGAGGTTGTTTGATATTCGGTTCCGCTCGCGTTGTTTCGCGCTCTGACCGTCAAGCCGGCCATGACATAGCCGCGCTTGTCTACTATCTTTCCGCGAATTGATGCCGGTGTTTCAGCATGAGATGAACCTGAGAAACCCGAAAGAAGGACTCCGAGTATCGTGAGTCTAATAAGTTTGGACATGCAGTTCCTATGATTCCAGCAAGATCATTAAACGTTACTGTTAAAAACCTTATCGTCCAGCCAAACCGAGAGTATAGAGATGTGCCGCGCTCATTTCAAGATACGGCTGCCTACCCTGGTTTCCACGACTCATTGATGAGCGCCGTCAGCGTGTGATCCTGCCACTCTCCGGCTAGCCTCAAGTATTCTCGCGCGTGACCCTCGACAACGAATCCTAATCGATGAAGCAGCTTTGCGCTCTTTTCATTTCCCGGCATGTAATTGGCCATCACTCGATGAAGATTCAATTCTTCAAAGACATGCTTGATCGCAAACGTGAGTGCCTCAGTCATCAGCCCTTTCCCTGTCGAGCGGTGATCCAAACTGTAGCCAAGATGAGCGGCTTGAAAGGCTCCGTACGTGATGTTGCTGAAATGTATTTGTCCGGCAAATGGGCCAACGGGATTGGCGCGGTCCAACAACACCAGCAGTAATGATTGGTGAGAATGAGACTCTTCAACAGCACGTGAAAGCTTATCGAACCAAAACTCACGAGTGAAGTATTCATCTGTCCTGAGAGGTTCCCAAGGGGCAAGATGCTCCTTGTTGTCCGTGACGTACTGAAGCATGCGAGAAGCATCGTCGGGAGTGGGTATGGTGAGTATTAGCCGCTCAGTTTCAATACGAGGGTGATGACGCTCTTGTCGCATCCGAAATGTTTCCAAGCCGGGTCATCTCGATAATTATCTCGATGGCGGTTCAGAGCCTGCATAGGGAGGCTGACTCGGCAGCGTTGGTCCTCCGGGAGGCGGATCGGGCGCGGCGTAGCCGGGCGGGAATCCTGCCGGTGGATATGGCGGTTGCGTCGGGGGTCGTCCTTTGCGCTTTTCGAAAATTGCCACGGCGATCACCCCTCCCAGCGCCGCCATGCCGACACCGACAATCGCGAAGAGCAGCCACACGCCCAGAGCAATGAGCACCGGGGAGCTCTGTATAGTGTCCGAGATTTGCCTTACAGTTGCACGGGTCGCCGGGTCGGAGACGTGATCGACCTTTTGTTGTACCTGCGAAATGACGTCGTTCCAACGAAGTAACGTGAGCGGAACGCCGATGATCAGATTTATGAACGAGCCGACAATTCCGGCGAGCGCGCCTGCCGCGGCTCCATCGCCGCTCGTAATGGGCAATACGGGCGAGCGTTTGATCAGTAAGTATGCGGCAAGTCCGCCACCAACAATTGCCCACCCGCAGCAACAAATATTCCCATATGAAAGGCCCGGAATAACTGACCCGAGTCCGAGCACGAGCCCGCCAAGAAGCACAGGTTGAAGCTTTGTGGGTTTTTCGAGCATTTAGTCCGTGGTCCGTAGTCAGTAGTCCGTGGCTAGGGTTCACCGATCCTGACTACGGACTACCGGCTATCGACTAGAATCTAACCACCGTATCCGGACCGCCTTCGATGTGAACGGTGTCGATAAAGCGCACGCGCTTCGTGTGCTCGGTAGCCATGATGATTGAGGATGTTCGAATGCCTGTTCCGAAAAAGCGCACGCCCCGGAGGATTGTTCCATCGGTCACGCCGGTTGCAGCGAAGATGATTTTCTTCCCCGGCGCCAGATCATCCGTGTCGTAGATGCGGTGAGGGTCGTCGATTCCCATCGCCTTCATTCGTTCGACCGCGTCTTCACCGATTCGGTCCCGGTCTTCGACGTCTTCAAGTTGTTCCTTCAAGACGAAGCGAGCGAGTATCTGTCCGTTGAGACACTTCATTGCTGCCGCGGTCAGCACGCCCTCCGGCGCTCCACCGGTGCCCATCACCGCATGAACACCCGAGCCCGCTACCGCAGCCGAGATCCCTGCCGATAGATCGCCGTCCGAGATGAGCTTGATGCGGGCTCCCGCCTCCCTTATGTCGTTGATCAGCTTCTTGTGGCGAGGTCTTTCAAGAACTATGACAACGAGGTCCTCGATATCGCGATTGAGCCTTCGCGCGATGTTTCGAAGGTTCTCTTTGACCGGCGCGTCCAGGTCTACCGAGCCTCTGGATGACGGTCCGACGATAAGCTTCTGCATGTACAGGTCAGGCGCGTGAAGAAGGCCGCCCTTTTCCGAGCAGGCCATCACCGTGATCGCATTCGGTGAGCCCGTAGCGCATAGATTCGTGCCTTCGAGAGGGTCGACCGCAATATCGACTTCCGGAAACTTTTTGCCGTCTTCGATATCTTCATGATGCCCGAGCCCGACTTTCTCGCCGATGAACAACATTGGCGCTTCATCGCGTTCACCTTCGCCGATGACAATCTCGCCGCGCATCGGCACCGTGTCCATTACTTCGCGCATCGCCTCCACCGCCACCTGGTCCGAGTATTTTCGATCCCCCTGGCCCATGGTCTGCGCGGAACGGATTGCCGCTCCCTCGACGACGCGCAGGAAATCGAGCCCAAGCTCGTGCTCCATCTTTCTTTCTTTCATACGAGGCCCCCAAGTCTTCGATTGCGTCCAGACTTATATCAGCCTTGCGTATTTAGTTTCAACAAGTCTGCCCTCACCGAGATGTCAAAAGGTCAGCCTGTGAGGTGTTTGATTGAGGACGGATGAAAGTTGCGCCGCTCACTTCTTGATCAATCGTTCGTACAGGTGTTCGTATTGCGGGATTATTCTGTCGGTGGTGAAGTTCGAAATGGCTATTTCGCGGCCTCGCGCTCCAAGCCGCCTGCGCTCGGTATCATCCTTGAGCACGTTCAGGGCCGCGCTCGCCATACGCTCTATGTCACCGATCTCAAACAGGAAGCCGCAGCCGTTGTCCTCGACCACTTCCGGAATTCCGCCGACGCGCGTGGCGATAACTGGCACCTCGCTCGCCATCGCTTCGAGCGCCGTAAGACCGAACGATTCGGATTGGCTCGGCAGCAATAACAGATCGGCCACCGACAGGTACTCGCGGACTTGCGATTGAGGTTGCTTGCCGACGAACGAGACCAGGTCAGCAACGCCGAGCCCGGCGGCAAGCGCTTCGGCTTCGGCACGCTCGGGGCCGTTACCGCACATCACGAGCCTGACGCGAAAGGGGCTTCCGGAGCCGCTTTCAAGTTCCTTCATCCTGGCCAGCACCCGAACGCAGTCGCCGATTCGCTTGATCGGTCTGAAGGTCGAAACATGCAGAATGATGCGTTCGCCTCGCGGCGCGAGTTCGCGGCGTACTGCTTCGTTTGGCGCGCGGCGATAGTAATCCGCGTCGATGAAGTTGTAGATGACTTCGATGTCGCAACCGGTGCAAAAGGTCTCGTGAGTCGCGTCGCGCAGGTAGTTCGATATCGCGGTGACGGCATCCGAATGCTCGATGCCAAAGCGAGTGATCGGCAAAAAAGAAGCGTCGCGGCCGACAAGCGTAATGTCGGTTCCATGAAGCGTCGTGACCACGGGAAGATATCGCGTAGGTTTGAGCATCTCGCGGGCAAGATACGCGCTCACCGAATGAGGTATCGCGTAGTGCACGTGTACCAGGTCGAGCTCCTGGGACATTGCGACTTCGAAAAGCTTCGAGGCGAGAGCGTCGGTATAAGGCGGATATTCGAACAGCGGATAGCTCAGCATATCGACGGCGTGAAAGTGGATGCGTTCACGACACCCGCCGTCACCCAGGCGCATCGGCGGGGCGTAGCTAATGAAGTGAATCTCGTGACCGCGCCTGGCGAGTTCAATCCCGAGCTCGGCGCCGACAACGCCGCTCCCGCCGTAAGATGGATAGCAAGTAATTCCGATTCTCATTCAGTGGTCAGTAGTCCGTGGTCAGTAGTCCGTGGTCCGTGGCTAGAGTTCTCTGATCCGGGCTACGGACCACGGACTACTGACTACGGATTCCTCACGAATACATATTCATCTTTCTTGAAAGCAGCTCGATCGGGTCGTGAATGTTCAGCGCTTCGCGAACAATGAACGCTTCGGCGTGCTCTACCGCGATAAGGGATCCGTAGAACCGCTGCCTCGCCTCCTGCCGGCGCAGGAAACCTTCGCCGCTGAGATTGGTCTCCAATTCCTTGCTGCCGGGATCGTAGAGCTGCGACCCGTAGCACCGTATCGCTCGACGTTTCTGGTCTGCGACTTCGGTGATGTCAACTACGAAAGTCGGGGTCGCGGTGCGAGGGAACATGAAGTGCGCGATTGCGTAGGGGCGAAAACGCTCCTGGCCTGTGTCCGCGTCATACTTCACGAGCCCCGCGACATGAGCGCCTTCGCGGACAATCTGAGAGGTGTGAACGTGATCGGGGTGCGGATCTTCCCAGTAATGAGTGAAGACGACTCGCGGGCGGTAGAGTCGTATCTTGCGCGCCATCTTCACTCGAGACTCTTCGCTCAGCCATATGTGCCCGTCGGGAAGTTCGAGGTTGTCGCGCACTGTAAGTTGCAACTCGCGAGATGCGGCTGCGGCTTCCCGGCCCCGAATTTCAGCCGAGCCGCGAGTGCCCATCTCTCCGCGGGACATGTCCAGCACACCCACTCGATACCCCAACGAGACCAGCTTCAATAGCGTTCCACCGCAGGCCAGCTCGACATCGTCCGGGTGCGCTCCTATCGCCAATGCATCAAGCCGCACTTCATCGCTCATTCGCGTGTTCCTCTCCGGTCAGGTTAAGGGCGCGCAACAGGGGTCGTCAACCGAACTACGAAGTCCAGGCACGCGTTGATAAAATGCAAAACGGCACGGTGCTCATTTAGAATATTCGGTTGGAAGTTGAAAGGAGGCGCGATTGTCCAGCACCGACGTCCACGATAGCAATTACCTTTACCTGACAACCATCGGGCGCACCACCGGCCAGCCTCGAGAGATTGAAATATGGTTTGTGGAGTCGGAAGGGAAGTTCTACATTCTCGCCGAGCACTTCCACTCAGCCCAGTGGGTCAAGAACATCGAGAATAACCCGCAAGTGCGAGTCCGCTTAGGCGATCGAGAGTTTGGCGGCACGGCGCGTGTGCTGGACCCTGATCATGACCGGGAGATCTGGGAAACTGCGCAGCGACTTGCAAATGAGAAGTACGGCTGGGGCGAAGGAATGCCGGTCGAAGTAGTCATTAGTCCGTAGTCCGTGGTCCGTAGTTTCTAGTCCGAGCTCGTCGTACCGTTGAGATAACGTCTACGGACCACTGACTACGGACTCCTCTCCCCTTCACAAATCAACACCAGTCCGTCACAATCCCAGTGGACGCCACCTCAGTATTATTCGCGTAGATTATGGCTCTTCCAAGGAGGACACAATGGCAGGAGTAATTCCCGAAGACTATAAGGACCTTTTTGAAAAGAAGGCATTCGCAAATCTGGCGACGGTAAACGCCGATGGCACCCCCCAAGTCACACCGGTCTGGGTGGACTATGACGGCGACTACGTACTGGTGAATTCGGCTCGAGGCCGGCGCAAGGACAAGAATATGGAGCGCAACCGCGCGGTTGCGTTGTCGATTCAGGATCCTGATAACCCTTATCGTTATCTGGAAGTGCGGGGCAGCGTCGCCGAGATCACCGAGCAGAACGCCGATAAACATATAGATAAGATGGCGAAGAAATATATCGGCCAGGATAGGTATCCCTGGAGCAAGCCCGACGAGGTTCGGGTCATCTACAAGATCAAGCCGGAACGGACCTCACACATGGGTTGAAGGCGCAGAGGCATTATTGACCGCCGGCGAATTTACAGACTGAAATCTGTGATACCTCAGTAAGCGATGCGGCGTGACGGTGGCAGTTCTGCCAGGCGATCGACGCGTATCCGAGCGTCTACTACAATCGCGCCTTTCTCGAGGACCTTTACAGGATTCGCATCCATCTCGTGAATCTGCGGGCAAATCTCTATTAGCGCAGAGACTCGCGCGATGATGTCGGCGAGCGCGGCCTCATCGGCGACATTCGATCCGCGATAACCTCTCAGAAGCACCGTGCCCTTTACCTCATCAATCATGTCTCGCACGTCCAGATCGGTTAGCGGATTGATCCTGAAGGCCACGTCGTTCAACAACTCGACCAGAATGCCTCCGCTTCCATATAGCACGAGCGGTCCGAACGTCCGATCGAGCGTCGAGCCGACGACCACTTCGACTCCGCCGGATACCATTTCCTGAACTATCACGCCAGTCAAATCATTTCCGAGCCTGCTTGACATATCCGCGTGAGCGCGCCGAAGCTCAGCCTCGTCCGCGAGGTTCAACGCGACTCCCCCTATCTCAGTCTTATGAACGATTGCCGGCCCGGTTGCCTTCAGCGCGACGGGAAATCCAATTTTCGCCGCAGCCTTTAGCGCATCATCCAGGTTCGACACAAAGCGCGATTTGGCTACTGGAATTCCAACAGCCGTGAACAGGTCGCCGATTTCTACCGGGCTCAGCCATCCGCCGCCGCGAGCCAGCGCTCGCTCAACGATCGACTTAGCATCATCGGCGCGGATGTCATTGAAAGAGGGCACGATTCCGGACGGCCTCATCCGCCACTCCGCATAGTTTGTCACCTTCGCAAGCGCGGACGCGGCGGCTTCGGGAAAGACATAGCTCGGTATGCTTCGAAGGATTTCTGGAGCGCCTTTCGCGCTCATGAAGTTTGCCAACGCCGGCTTGCCGCCGGACCGTTTCACACCTTCGACGATCGCAGCAGCCACGCCCTCGATATCTGTGAGCACCGGTGGTATGTAAATCACAATGAGCGAATCTACTCGTTCATCCGCCAACAATGCGCGAGTTGCCCTCAGGTAATCCTCCGCGGTTGCCGACGCGATCATGTCCACCGGGTTGGCGACGCTCGCGGTGGCGGGAAGAAACGAACGCAGCTCGGTGACCGTCTGGTCCGTGAGCATTGGGAGCTCGAGGCCGCGAGCTTCGCAGGCGTCCGCCGCAAGAATCCCGGGCCCTCCCGCATTTGTAAGTACTGCTACACGACGCCCGCCGGGCACAGGCTGGTGAGCAAGCAGGTTGGCTACATCGAAGAGTTCCTCGAGCGTGTCGGTTCGGATGATGCCGGCCTGCCTAAACAAGGCACCGACTACCGCGTCGGTAGAAGCGAGCGCTCCGGTGTGCGAGGAAGCGGCGCGCGCCCCGGCCCGGGAGCGGCCTGCTTTGACTACGACAATCGGTTTGGTCCGGGCGATTCGTTTAGCGATCCGGCCGAACTTTCGTGGATTACCGAAGCTCTCCAGATAAAGAAGGATCACATCCGTGCGAGGATCTTCGGCCCAGTATTGAATCAGGTCGTTGCTCGATACGTCAGCCTTATTGCCGACCGACACGAAGGTCGAGATACCAAGGTTCAATTGGCTGGCGTAATCGAGAATCGCGAGGCCCAGCGCGCCGCTCTGCGTCGACATCGCAACTCGGCCTTCGGGCGGGTTGATGGGGGCGAACGTTCCGTTTAAGGCGACCTCCGGATCGGTGTTGATGATCCCCATGCAATTCGGGCCGATCATGCGAACGCCGGCGTCTCGCACTTTTTCCAGCAGGACTGCTTCTCGCACGCGGCCTTCCGCGCCGACCTCTGAAAACCCGGCGGTGATTGCCACGATGCCGCGCACTCCTTTCGTTATGCAATCGTCCACAACGCCGGCGACCTCTTCAGCCGGAACTACGATGAAGGCGAGATCGACTTCGCCGGGGATGTCCGTTACGCGCGGGTACGCGGTAACCGATCCGACAATGCTCGCGCGTTCGTTTACGGGGTAGACGACTCCCTGAAAGCCGCCGCTCACCAGATTGTGAAAAACCCTGGCGCCTATGCCGCTGCGTTTGCGGCCCGCGCCGATGACTGCGATGGAGCGGGGCTCGAAGAACGCCTTCATAGAAGCGCGCGCCGCACTCTGAGAACGGAGCGCCGCCTGCTCTTCGTAAGCGGGCGTCGAAGTGATCGGAAAGGTCACCTGGAACACTCCGCCGTCGAGCCGGCGTTCGACCTCGAACCCCGTGTGCATGAACACGTCCATCATTTTGCGATTGTCGCCGAGGACATAAGCATCAAAGGTCGATATGTTCTTGTCGCGCGCAATCTCGGCGAGACGGTCAAGCATCCGGGTAGCGATACCTCGTCCCTGCAATGCGTCTTCGATAAGAAAGGCAACCTCCGCGTGGTCGCGAGCCTTCTCGTCTCTATAGTAACGAGCAACACCGACGAGTCGGCCGGCCAATTCTCCGACTAAAGCGAACGTATCGTTGTAGTCGACGTTGACGAGCGCTTTCGCTCGTTCTTCGCCAAGCTCGGGCAGCGGACTGAAGAACCGGAAGTAGATACTTCTCGGTGAGAGCCGTTTGTGAAATTCCAACAACGACTGCAAGTCATCCGGCTTGATTGGCCGCAGGTGAAGGCTCGAGCCGTCTCGCAATAGTATGTCGGACTCATAGTGAGCCGGATAATCACTCATCGTCAGCAATCCTTTCGAGGCCCAGGTCGAACGCTTGATCCAACGAGCGTCATCCACAAGCATATACTATCCGGAGCCCAGTGATCGGGAAGTTTCAGATTGATTCAGGCGAGGGTGGTAGTCGAGAGGTGATTTTGCGCAGCGAGACAATGGCCGAGCTTTCGAGTCGTTTTTGGGCTACTCACTGCTGGGGAATGAGCTTATAAACTGTGCCCTTATAAACAATGATCGCGCGCTCGGCTGGTGCAAAGCCTCCAAGGTATGGCTTCAGTCCCGCTCGCGTTGCGAGAAGTTCAGTGTACACATTGCTGTCGCGGATGACGGTAACGATTGGCAAATCCTTGTCGGGATCGAAGTCTTTGTCGGTCCACGTATCGTTCTTAAGCGAGAACCTCTTGTTGCCCAATCTTTTCTCTGTCGGCCGCGCTGACTCGGGTGCATTACTGTCGCGCAGGGCACGCATAGCAGGCGATCGCTTCATTCTTCCTGCTTTGGCACCCGGGGCGGCAGGGGGCGGAGGGGTAGCCGCGCTCTCGGCGACCTGCTTCTTATCCTTCGCATTTTGCTGATCCTGCTCGTCACCGCTAGCCTTGCTGTCGGCTGCCGGGGCGCCCTTTGAAGGCTGTTGCTGGCGAGAGGCCAGCAAGGCTTCCTTGTCTGATCGCTTCTCTTGTTGGGCTTGCCCTGAGGCCACTTCCGAAACGGTTTGAGAGCCTGCCGCTACCTGACCCTGCTCGGTGGGTTTTGGTTCCGTCTTCGCTTCGAGTTTGCCGGCTAACCCCGGTCGATCGCCATCGATGCCAGCCGGCCGCTCGGACGCCGGACCGTTAGACGATACCGCATCAACCTGCCGTCTATCGGATTTTTTAACTGACTCTGCGGAAGGCCGGGAATTAACTGCAGATTGTCCGGCCCTGGCAGCGGCGCTTATTTCCGGAGAGCTCGCGGCTTGAATATTATCGGATGCTTGCAGTTCGGCCGCGGGTTGAGAGCCGTCCGGAGCGACTCGATTTGCATTCCGGGTAAGAAGCAAGGGCAAGCTTATCGCGAGTACGATGACCGCGGCCGCCACCGTGGCCCAGCGCGCCCACGCCGTGACGCCAAAGATCTTTCTTCCCCCGGTCCGGCTTTCAGCTCGCGCGGAAATCGAGGTTTGCGACTCAGGTTCAACCAGGCGGAACAATGCGATCACGTTCTTTCGACAGGGGGTGCACTCAGAAAGGTGCTGTTCGTAGCGCGAGCGAGAAGCCCGCGTCAAACTGCGCTCGATATACGCATTGGCCAGATCGGCGTCGAATTCAGAACACTCGCGACTACCCGGCCGGGAGACATAGGCTCGAAGCAGGCTATTTATTGAGTCCTCTCGCGACCCTTCTCTGTTTTTCCCCAAACGCTTCATCCTTCAGCTTCACTCCAAAGTTAGAACGCTGCAGCCCAATTCACTTGCGAGGTTTCTCGGCTCAGCGGCGGAGAGCTACCCGGCCTGCGCTTTCCGCAGGAGGGCGGCGCTCGCGATCCGCAGACACCGATTCCAAAAGGTATTCGCCGACGGTCAAGTCCAACTGCTCAGCCGCAAGCTCAATCGCTTCGGCGATTTCGCGACGATTGAAACTATGGTCGCGGGCCAGGCTTTTCTCGACAAGCTTGCGCACGTGTTTTTGAACCTTTGTCAGCCAGCGGCTGATCGTAGCTTCGTGAACATCAAAAAACTTTCCAATGTCGCGAAGCGTCATCTCATCGTAGTAGTAGTAAGCCAGCAACAGCCGCTCGCGAGATTCGAGCTCGCCGATCGCGCGACGAAGCGACCGGGCAACCGCATCACGGTAGCGGTCACGCACATAGTCGAGGTCCGTGGTGCTTTTGGGTGGCGATTTTTCAGCCGCGTGGGCAAGTCGATCCATCTCCTCCGGCTCTTCGGTCTGGACCAGGCGGCTTGTCTGTCGATGATGATCGGCAGACAACTGAAAGACTACAGCCCGAAGCCAGCCGCGCAACGAACCCCGGCCAGAGTAAAACGAGAATTTGCTGACCCGAGCGCCGGCTGTTTCTCTCAGGCCATAAAGCTCCGCGAAGGTCGAATCCGCCAGTTGCTCAGCCGCGCCAGCGTCCTGAGTCATCGTCCGCGCTACGCTCAGCAAGTAGCTGCGATACTCACGAAAAAAATCTTCCCAGGCATGGTCGTCGCCCTTTGCGCATGCCGCAGCCAGACACAGATCATTTGCGTTCAGCGACGTTAGATAATCGACGGCGGTTTTCTTAGCCTCCGCGTCAAGTCCTGGGTTGCCTGAAGTATGAATGAGCTCGTCAGCCAAATACTTCTTCGCTGACAGGTGCGCGACGCAGATCATCTCGGCATCGGTGACTGAGTAACGCTGCTCGATGCGCATCAGGAGTTCATGCAACTCTGTTTCAAATGTTTGCTGGAACTCATCAACAGTCATTGCTGTTCCCGGGGCGGTCTTCTACCCATCTTCTAATCCAGGGCTGGCAGCGACGCTACATCGAGGCGAGGCCATGCTAGCATAAACCCCCATCAAACAAAAAAGGCGGCCCGGCCTGTCGATTTCTTAAGTTGAATGTACCGTAGACTGTCTGGTCTGCGGACGACCTGGTTCACACTGAATTCGCAAACCGCCGCAGACTGGACAATCTACGGTACATTCGGCGCCGTCTTTTTTGTACTGATCCAGAGATCAGTTTTAGCGATCTTTGCTTACCGTGCGAATGACCATTTCAGTGCCAGGCTCGAGGATGAGATCCTTGTCGCCTTCAACATAGACGCTTCCGACTCCCGCCGCGCCGCCGAGGATCAGTCCGATGACTGCGCCCTTGCCACCGCCGATGATGCCGCCAAGGATGGCGCCCGCGGCAGCGCCGATTCCGCCCCGCACTTCTGAATCCTTTGTGCGGCTTCCGCTTTCGACGCGGCCTTCTTCGTCAACCTTCTTTACATTCTCCGACTCGTAGACCTTTACTAGATCCGCGTCGATTCGCCTCTGTCTTCCGTCCGGAGCCGTCAGCGTGTCAAACGCAAGCCCTACTTCAGTTTTTCCACTGACGCGGCCAGATTTGTTTAGGGTCGCAATATGGCCGTCGACAGTGAAGCTCTCATAAGACGAAGGTGAGACGACGGTCGCTTTGAAAGTGTCCCCAACTCGGCCTGTTTTCGTGCTGATCGGACTGCTTAACCGGATTCGAAGCTCGGTACCATTTGGGACGCTAAGTGGTCCGGCCATCCTTTGTCGATCAGTGTCACGCTGGCCGCGTTCGCGGTCAGGCGGCTCCGGCCTTGCCGGCTCGCGGGTTGATTGCCTCTGGTCCGCAAGCGCAGCCGCTTTCGCAAGGACTGTAGCGTTTCGCGGGATGGCCGCGTTGCGAGCACGGCCGTAATATCCGTCCGAGTAAGCCAGCTCGAACCCAAGCTCGTACCCCTGACGATACTCTTCAGACGTATTTGCCTTGTGCTGCTGCCATCGATCCGATCGCCTGAAGTCACGTGGCGCACTATTGCTCCAGTCGGATTCACCCTGCACAAACCCGTCGTCATAGCCTGTCTGGTAACCCTGGTTGAAAGGAGTCTGCACCGCCTTCGCCGGCGCCGAGCGTCTCGCAGATCTCCGCTGCGCGGACTGTGCCGCCGGAGCTAAGCCTGTAATCACCATAAGAGCTATCAGAACAAAGGGCACAAAAGTTCTATGTTGCACCGCGATACTCATATCACCTCCAATGAATCGAATGTTGTTTCCGGCTTTGAAAGCCGTACATCAAAAAAGCTGACACCATTAACTTCAAAAGGCAACGCAAGCGCGGCTCAGGCCGCCTTTAACTCTGATGTGCAGTGCGGGCATTTGATTGCCTTGATCGGAACCTCCAGTGCGCAAAAAGCGCATTCCTTTGTCGAGGGCTCTATCTCAGCCGGTTTGCGCTTGAACCTGTTGATTTGCTTGATCACTAGAAAAATCACGAACGCAACGATCAAAAAGTCGATTACGGTTCCAAGGAACAATCCGTAATTGATCGTGGGCGCGCCCGCGTCCTTTGCAGCCTTCAGCGTGTCGTAGTGGGTGCGCGTGAGATTGATGAACAGGTTGGCAAAATCCACGTTCCCGAGCACCAACCCAATGGGCGGCATCAGTATGTCGCTGACAAACGAAGTTATGATCTTGCCAAACGCCGCGCCAATGATGATGCCGATGGCAAGGTCCATCACGTTCCCGCGCATTACAAATTCCTTGAACTCTTTCAGCATTTTCTTCTCCTCCTCAACTAGTAAGTGGCTGTTTAAAGCTCTCTTTGGCCTCCGTTTTGGTACGCGCGCCGACAAATGAGCTTGTGTCGGTCTGCCAGCTTAAGATACTCCCTGTCAATGGGCGTATCAATCGCTTGAAAGGGCGAAGGGTTGCGGAGGCTGGATCGGAAAAGTATGCTCAACAGGTGGTTGCCCGTCTCGAATTTCCGATGTCGCGCTTCGAGACTGGAGCAACCACTTGAGTCAAGGGGGTAGAGTGTTGTTTAGGTTACATCGAGCGCTCGCATTTGCTGCCGCACTAACTGTGGCGCTGCTTCTAGTTTCCACCACCTTCCCGATTCGTTCTCATGCGCAGTTTCATCCGTCGGCTGCGCCCGGATTTGAGATCAACGTTTTTGCCGACCCGACTAACGTGCCGGACTTCGTGAGTTGTCCGGAGCAGACCAGGTGTTACACCGGACCGCTTTCGCTGGCATTCGACACGCGCGGCCGCCTGTTTGTCGGGACCGGAGCGGCGAAGGTCCTGATACTGCTGGACAACAACGAGGATGGTCGCGCCGATCAGGTTAAGACCTTTGCGACTGGGCTTCCTCAGCCGTTCGGCGTGGAGTTCCGAGCCAACGGCGATTTATTCGTCACCAGCAACATGGTAGGCGGGGTAGGTCGAGTGGTCAGATTGAGAGATCTGAATGGAGACGACGTTGCCGATGAGACAACGACTATAATTGACAATCTTCCAAGCCAGGGCGATCACCAGACCACCAAGCTCAAGTTCGGCGCCGATGGTCTGCTTTACATCGGGCAGGGTTCTTCTACCGATGCCGGGAGTGGCCAGTTTCCCGAAGGACCGCTCAACGCTACGATTCTTCGCGTCAATGTTGATAACGCGAACCCTCAACCTGACGTCTTCGCGACCGGGCTCCGCAATCCGTTCGGCCTGAGCTTCGATCCAGTAAGCAAACAGCTCTTTGCAACCGAAATCGGTTCGGGCGACATAAGTCATCCCAATCCAGAGGATCCGTTCGATGGAATAAGTTGGATCGTTCAAGGCGGCAAGTACGGGTTTCCAGGATGCGAAGGAGTTCCCGACAACACGAACCCTGTGTGCGCAGGAGTGCGCGGACTTGTCCAAGTGTTCCCCCAACACCTTACACCAACCGCGATCGGATTCTACACCGGCCCACAAGCGGGCGACTCCGCGAACCAAATGCTTGTGACCATACTGAAACGACTTGGCGGTAACGGCGGAGATTTGCGTCGCTATGTGCTCGCCGGAAGTGCAGCAACTGGATTTCAAACTACCGAAGTGACTCCGCCGATCGCGGACTTCGACGTGATCGATCCTGACGATGGGCCGGTCGACGTCGCCATCGATCCAATCACCGGTGACATCTATGTTGCTCGTTTTGATCCCGTGCATCATGCAAACGATAACGAGCATCATCATTTCATCTATCGAATACACCGAACCGGAAGCGACTCTCTGCCGTTCATCGGCCCGCCGAATCCGGCTGCGATAAAAGCAGGCTCGTCCGGCGTAACAATTTCGCTGGTTGTTCGGCACGTCAAACCGGGAGCCGCTGTTTTCGATGTCACTCATAACGCAGCGCTTGTTAGCAGACAGGGTTCTTCGACGTTTGAACTTCTGGCCGACCTGCCTGCCAGCGCACTGGCAAGCGAGGGAACGATCACCCTCGAAGTTCGAAACCCCGACGGTGCCGCCTCGAACCAGCAGACATTCGCGGTTACCAAGGGCGATCCGAATCCTCCGCCTCCCGACAAGATTCCGCAGATCACATCGATGTTCGTGTACAAGAAGAAGCGAGCTAACGTCTTTAGCCAAATCTTCGCCGGGATGGCAGGCAAGAAGTTAAGGCTCGTCGTCGCCGGAACGGATTTCGATTCGGGCGCTCAACTGTTAGTGAACGGCGGCGCGCTCACGTTGGAAAGCTCGAGCCCCACAGAATTGGTGGGTCAAATGACAAACGCCCTGGTGGCGGCGCCCGGTAACCTCTCAGTTCAGGTTCGCAACTCGACGGGAAAAACGTCTAACGCGTTAACACTCACGGTCATTCCGTAGCAAGCCGTAGCAGAGGGTCTGTCTCGCGTGATAAGCTTTTGGACCACGTGACCAATGCCGACGGAGTCAGGCTGTGAAGACCCTCTGCGCACTTGCTTTACTTTGTGCCGTCCTGGCGTGCCTGCTAAGCGCCCTCACAGGGCCGGCGATCGCTCAACAGAGTGACAAGGCGATCAAGCTCGAAACTGATCTTGTCGCAATCGACGCGACGGTCACCGATAAAGACGGCAACTTCATACGCAAGCTCAAAGCCGAAGACTTTATTGTCTACGAGGATGGGCTACCGCAGAAGCTCGACTTTTTCGAAGCTAACGAGGAAGCCGCGCTTTCGCGCCCGCTCGCCGTTGTGTTTGCGCTGGATACGTCCGGCAGCATCAAGCCCGAAGAAATCGCGGAGCAACGCGAAGCGGCGATGAGCTTCGTCAAACTCGTCCGTCCCGAATCGCTTTTCGCGATCCTGGCGTTCAACAACGAGATTCGAGTGCTTCAGGATTTCACCAGCGATCCCGCGAAGCTGAGCCAGGGATTTTCGCGCATAGGAAGAGCGGAAGGTTCGTCTCGGATCTTCGGGTCAATCGACCGCGCGGTCTCGATGCTGAAACGCGCGCCTCATTATCGCGGCGGGCGCAGGCTTCGAAGAGTAGTCATCGTCATCACAGACGGGTTCGACAATGTAGATCCTACCGACCAGCAAGACCTGATACATCGCGCGAACGATGCTGAAGTGACGGTCTTCTCGATCACGCTGCCTTCGTATGTGGCGGGTCTAAGCCCCAACCAGCGGAGCATGACGCTTTTGGATGTCTCTCGCATCATCCCGATGACCGGCGGCTCCGATTTTTCGGCGGATGTGAAGGACTTCACGCCGGTGTTCAAAGCCATCGCCGAAGAAATCAGATCCGGTTACACACTGGCCTACTACCCTCCGGAGAGCAGCCGCCGCGATGGCCGCACTCATCAGATTCGTATCGAAGTGCGCAAAGCCGGCGCGATCGTTCGCACAAGCCGTAACGTCTATCAAGCTCCGTCCAAAGACAAAGGCAAGTAGGCTGTACCCTCAGTTGCTAGTAAAAACAGCTCTCGTCCGCTAACATTATCGTTTCCGCTTAAGACCGGATAGCTTTCTGATACTCACAAGAATCGAATGGCCGACAAAAAGAAAGTTGGAATGGTGAGCCTGGGGTGCCCCAAGAACCTCGTCGACAGCGAGGTGATGATGGGCTTGCTTACGCGGCAAGGCTACGAGCTGACCGCCGATTCGAACGCAGCCGACGTCCTGGTAGTGAACACCTGCGGCTTCATCGACTCGGCGCGTCAGGAGTCAGTCGACACCATTCTCGAAATGGCCCGGCTCAAACAAAGCGGAAGCCTGAAGAGGTTAATTGTTGCCGGCTGTTTGGTCGAGCGCTATCGCGAAGAACTGCAGCGCGAGATTCCCGAGATAGACGCCTGCATCGGCGTCAATCAACTGAAAGAAATCGAATTGCTCGTCGAGCCGAACGGTCATCGCGTTCTGCCGGTTTACAGCGACGGCGCGTCTGCGCCGGAGCTTTTTCTTTACGACGAGACCACCCCGCGTCTGCGAGCCACGGCGCCGTACACCGCTTACGTGAAGATCGCCGAGGGCTGCGATCATACCTGCGCGTTCTGTATTATTCCCAGGTTGCGTGGAGTTTTTCGGTCCCGATCGCCGGAGTCAATTCTGAAAGAAGTCGAGATGCTTGCGGCGCAGGGCGTGAAAGAATTCGTGCTTATTTCGCAGGACACTACCAACTACGCCAATGACCTCGCGCTCCAAAACGGACTGGCCCGACTGGTTGATTCGATCGCTGCGGTTCCAGGAGTGGAATGGGTGCGATTCCTTTATTGCTATCCGACCGCAATCACCAACGAGCTTCTGGACGTAATGGCAAGCCGCGAGAACGTCTGCAACTACTTCGACATTCCGCTTCAGCATGCCAGCCGTCGGGTACTTGGTCGGATGCGACGTGGCGGCAATCGAGAAGGTTACGAGCGGATGATACGACGCATACGCGAGCGCGTGCCCGGGGTCGCCGTTCGCACGACGTTCATCGTCGGGTTCCCCGGCGAACGCGAAGAGGACTTCGAGGAGTTGCTTGATTTTGTCCGCACGGTCGAGTTCGATCGAGTTGGTGTATTTACTTACTCGGATGAAGAGAACTCAGCGGCGTTCGAGCTTGACGAGAAAGTCGATCCGGAAAGAGCAAAAGAACGCGAGCAGCTTCTGATGAAGGAGCAAGCGCGAATATCGCTTCGAAGGAATCGCAAAATGGTTGGAAGCCGCGTCAAGGTCTTACTCGAAGGCAAGTCCAAAGAGAGTGACCTTCTCCTGGAGGGCCGAATGGAATCGCAAGCTCCGGAGATCGACGGGTCGGTTTTGATCAACGACCTGCCCGAAGGTTCAAACGCAACCCCGGGCGATTTCGTAACGGTGGAGATCACCGAAGCACACGATTACGATTTGATCGGCCGGGTGGTCTAACCTTTCAGCGCGTAGGGGCGGCCCTCCGTGTGGCCGCCTTGTTATTGCGACACGCGCTGTTTAGGCGAACAGGGGCGGCCGCGGAGGGCCGCCCCTGCATTTGTTATGCCCATCACTCAACCGACGAAAAGACAGTCGACGGCGCTTGATCGCACCGCATACGCGCTGGCGACCGGTCTTGGAGCCGGCCACATGCCTGTCGCGCCCGGAACGGTGGGATCACTTGAAGGTGTTGGAGCGTTTCTTGCGGTCTTTGCCCTTCATCTGGCGCTACCGGCTTCGTTGTTACTGCTCGCGGTCGTAAACATACTGGTGTTCGCCGTCGGTGTCTGGGCATCAACCCGCACGTGCGAAATTACCGGACTCAAGGATCCGCGCATCGTTGTGATCGACGAGATCAGCGGCCAGTTGATTGCGCTCACTCCGCTTTTGCTGTGGCCGTCATTCTCGATTGTGGCCGTGGTCCTGGGGTTTCTTCTCTTTCGGCTGTTTGACATTTTCAAGCCTTACCCGATTCGCAAGCTGGAACATCTTCACGCCGGATTGGGCGTGATGGCTGACGACGTGCTCGCTGGAATCTACGCCGCCGTGCTGTTGTGGCTCGCTCATATCGTCCGGCTGATATAATTCGATCAAATGAAGCTTGATCAAATCAGTTCGGCGATCGAGCGCGTGAGTCAAAGCGGCGAACCTCGCATTGAAATAATAAAGCGAGCCGCCGTTGTCGGCCGGAGGCTCGGTGTTTTTGCGTCGTCATTTAACCCGCCTACAATCGCGCACGTCGAGCTCATCCGCCGGGCTACCGAGTCCTTTTTGCTCGACGAAACGCTCACGCTTGCAGGCCAAACCAACGCAGACAAGCTGAGCTACGAGTGCTCACTTGAAGATCGAGTCGCGATGATGGAACTGGCGTTCGCAGGTGACGCCGGCACGTCGATTGGATTATCATCGCACGCTTTCTACGTTGATATGGTCGATGCTCTTGGGCACGTTTATCCTCCGCAAACTGATTTGCACTTCATCGTCGGCTTCGATACATTCGAGCGCGTGCTTGATCCGCAGGATCGATACAAAAAAAGGTACTACAGAGAATTCAACGGCCGCCTCGAAGCGCTCGAGTATCTGTTTGCCCGGAGCAGCTTCATAGTGGCTGCTCGCGCCGGAGCCGGGCTCGATAACGTCAGGCTGCTCGTCGAGCGCGAACCGGTCGTGCCTCGCGACCGAGTTCTTTATTTGGATTTTCCTCCTGACCTCGGCGATCTTTCGGCAACCGAGGTTCGCAATCGTTCGGGCGCCGGTGAATCGATCAAGGGACTCGTGCCCGCTGCCGTCGAGCAATTCATATCGAGGCACGCGACCTACAAGGCAAAGGGAATTAATGCTGAGAGCTGAAATAATCGCCATTGGATCCGAACTGCTCACGCCTCATCGAACCGACACGAACTCGCTTTGGCTAACCGAGCGTTTAAACGCCGTAGGCATCGAGGTTCAGCTCAAGACTGTGGTTGGCGATGACGAGGCAATCCTGGAAGAGAGCTTGCGAGACGCATTGCGGCGGTCCGCCGTCATAATCTCCACTGGAGGGCTTGGGCCTACCGAAGACGACATAACCCGAAAAGTCTTCGCACGCGTTACGGGCCGCCAATTGAAGCTCGATTACGAGGTTCTCGAAGGGATACGAGAGCGGTTCGCGAGCCGCGGTTATCAGATGACTCCCAACAACGAACGGCAGGCGCTGATCCTGGACGGCGGCAAGGTTTTACCCAACCCGAACGGGAGCGCGCCGGGAATCAAGCTCGATCAGGAAGGCAAGCTGATCGTCCTGCTGCCCGGGCCGCCGCGCGAGAACCGGCCGATGTTCGACGATTATGTTATGCCCGATCTGGAGCGAATGTCGCGGGGCGTGCGAATGGCAAAACGGGTACTGAAGGTTACCGGGCTGGGCGAGTCGGCCCTCGACGACATGATCGCGCCGACCTACAAAGAGTACACCAATCCTTCGACTACGATTCTATTTACCGACTCTGAGATCGAGATACACCTGACGGCGTCCGCGGACACCGCAGCTCGAGCCGAAGAGATAGTCGGAGAGCTGACTGACAAGCTTGAAGAAAAGCTCGGCTACTATCTTTACTCGACGAGCGGCGAGTCCCTCGAAGAAGTGGTTGGTCACCGGCTGAGATTGAAGCAGTTCACCATAGCAACGGCAGAGAGCTGTACCGGTGGGCTTGTAGCCGAACGCATCACCCGGGTGCCCGGCTCGAGCGATTACTTTGTCGGAAGCGTAATAAGCTACACAAGTGAAGTGAAGTCACACTTGCTCGAGGTGCCCAAAGAAATGATCGAACTCCACGGCGCGGTGAGCGGCGAGGTAGCCGAGGCGATGGCGCGAGGCGTAAAGGCCCGAACCGGCGCTACGATCGGCGTGAGCGTAACCGGAACCGCAGGTCCGGGCGGCGGAACCGATGCTGTGCCTGTAGGAACGGTCTACGTTGGTTTAGCGGACGACGTGGTTACTTCGAATCGCAGGCTGGTGTTGCCCGGCGATCGACATCTCGTCCGTTGGAGAGCTTCGACCGCCGCCCTCGAGATGGTAAGGCGCCGATATCTGCTGTGATCCGGTTTCTAGTTTCTGGTTCCTGGTTTCTGGTTCGAGGGATGGTTTTACCCAATGACCGCGCGACGCCACACCAGAAACCAGAAACCTAAAACTAGAAACTCATGGCCTCACTCGAGCAACTTCTTTCTGAACTCGAAGAATCCAAGCGAACGTTCGGCGCCGGCGAAGGCTCCCGCACAGACAGATTACTGTCGCAGCTGGGCCGGCGGCGGTTTTCCGACGTTGACTCTCTTATTCGATTTCACGAGGCGCTGCTCTTTGTGCGCTCGCACCCGCAAAGCGTCTCGGGGTATCGGCTCGCCGATGAGCTTCTCTCAGGTTTTGCAAAGCGGGTTGAGGAGCTTCGATCGACAGCCGTCGACCTCACACCACTCGATTACATCGAGAATTCCGGCATAGCCGGCACAACGATCTCCGGTACGTTCAGCTACGACATCGTTCGCTTCTTAATTAATCGACACCCGGCTACCGTAGACGCAGATTGGGAGGCGAGTCCTAAGCCTGATCGTCTGGGTTCGACGTTACCGCGGTTCCTGCCGTTGCTGTACGAGGATTCGCTGGTCGAAGCGAACATTCCTTATCTCACCTGGCTTCGCGCTGCAATGGGATCGGAACGTTGCGATCTCGAATGGCTGGTGAGGCGGTTTGAGCAGTTGAAGCTTTCCGAAAGAGAAAAGGCGGAGCTTTTTGATTCGCTAGAGCTTCGTGTCCAGTGGGCTCTCGGGAACACTCAGTCGTCGCGCACGCTAAACAAACGACGAGTCGCAAGAGTCTTTTATCATACAAAGCCATTCATTCGCCGAAGTGAGGTGTCGCTTGATAGTGAATTCGGGTCACCTCCGCTCGCTACGCAGAGGCTTTCTCGGGAAGAGGGTTTGGCGATGCAGGACATGCTTCGCGAAACGACGACCGTGCGGTACCGTGAGCTGTACGGCATCACGCACGGCGATCCTGAAAGCGTTGTTCGAGTGAACGCGGGTCGCGGCGTTGAGATCTTCTTATGGGGGTTGCCTCCCGAGCGTCGGCTACCGCTGCGCGCCTATCACGCCGGCTTCACGCTGAAAAATGGGGTTCCGATCAACTACATCGAAGGGATCACAATCTGCGACAGGATGGAGATCGGCTTCAACACGTTTTATACGTTTCGAGAGGGGGAGTCGGCGTGGGTCTACGCCAGGGTGCTGAAGCTGTTGCATCAGATCGTAGGCGTGAAGTGCATATCGATCGACCCGTACCAACTCGGTTTCAACAACGACGAGGCGATCGAGTCCGGTGCGTTTTGGTTCTACCGCAAACTGGGCTTTAGACCGGTGCGTCCCGATCTAGCCAGATTGATGGCAGCAGAAGAAAAAAAGCTTGCCGCCGATGTAGGACATCGAACTTCGAAGCAGTTGCTTAGGCGATTCTCAGAGGGCAGCGTCGTTTATGAAGCACCCGATTCGCAGCGAGGCGACTGGGATCGGTTCGCCATTCGCAACATAGGTCTTGCAGTTCAACGTCGAATGGCAACGGAGTTTGACAGCGATGCCGGTAAGATTCGAGCAGCGTCTACGCGTGACGTCGCTCGATCTCTCGATCTGAGCATTGAGCGTTTGAATAAACGGGAGCGCCGTGGATTTGACGATCTCGCGTTGGTACTGGCATTGATCGAAGACCTGGACGAGTGGACGAAGTCCGAAAAGAAGGAGGTTGTTCGGATTATTCGGGCAAAGATGGGGATTGACGAATCAGTATACGCCCGGCTGCTTCAGGGCCATCCGCGGATGCACGCCTCAATAATTATGCTCGGCGAAACACGCCCCGGTGAGCGCTAGAGTCCGTGCTTCTTTTTTAAGTTATGCACGTGGACCTTTGACACCCCGAGTTTCCGCGCCGCTCGCGTAAGGCTGTTGCTGGTCTGCCGCAAGGCGTTTCGTAGCAGGAAACCTTCGAGTGTGCGCTTGGCTTCCTGCCATCGCGGCAACTGATTGCCGTCAAACACAAGGCGGTTATCGTCGGTGAACACTATTTGCTCTTCGTACTTTGCCGAAACACGATTGAACTCATCGCCCAGCCACGCATCGTCTATCTGATTGAGCAACTCGCTGACTCGCGCCAGCTGTAGCCGGCCGGCCCGCGTATCGACGTTGTGGAAAGCTTCGGCCACGTAAATCGTAGCCTCAAGCTCGAGTCGACGCGCGGATATTCCAACCAGTCCGCGCGCCAGTTCCGCAGCTTCACTCAAGGCTTCGGTGGCTTCCTTGAAGTCGCGCTGATTAAGCATCACGTGGCCCAGGGCAATACGAGCGCGCACCCGAGTCTCAATCGAGGAACTTTGATCGCTAAGCTCAACCGCGCTTCGTACTCGTTCGGAGGCGGCTTCGAGATCGCCGCGCTGAAGCGCAATTAACGCGAGCACAGCAGTCGCTTGGCTCTCGCCTGTGGCGCTTCCTCGCCGCAGTGTCCGACTGTCCTCGGCTAACTTCTCCGCGCGCTCTAGCTTTTTCAGTCTCATCAGAGCCTGGGCAAGTTTTAACTGCGTATCCGCCAGGTCGGCTTTGAGATCATAGCGCTCGAGCACAGTATCGGCTTCCTTGTAGATCTCAAGGGAGTCTTGAAACTCCCCCAGGGCGCATTTGAGATCGGCCATCCCAATTAGGGCTCGTGCGTATGAACGGCCTTTCTCGCAATTCTTCAGCAGGCGCGTCGCTTCCGCATAGAGATCCGCTGCCTTTTCGGTTTCGCCGCGGTCCGCGGCGACTGCCGCTTGCTCGGTTGAGATTATCCCGCGAAGGTATTCAGAGCGTTTGCTGGTGCGTCCCTTGATTCCGCTCTGCGCCTCCTCCAGTTTTGTGGCGGCATCTTCTACCTCGCCTTTGCTCCGAGCCAATCGGGCAAGATTGAGCAACGCCCGGCTGATTCCGAAGGAGTCCTTGAGGAACAGGTAGAAGTGATAGGCCGAGTGAAGCTGCGTCTCCGCCTGCTGGGCGGCTCCGTGCAACAGAGCGAGTCGTCCGTTCTGCAGCGAAAACCGGGCGGCGATGTTAATATCGGCAATGCGCGGCGCCACTTCCTCCAGCAACCCGCCTGCTTCATCCAATCTGTCGAAGTAAGTCGCCACCTCCGACCGAATGACCATTTCCATCGGCTCGTCAGTCCTTCGTTCGGAGAATCTCTCCTCAGCAATCAGGAACTGACCGCTGTCAATCAACTCTACCAGACTCTCTTGCGATGCTCGCCTGTCCATTCTCTTTTGTTCCTCGCCTAACAGCGCCCGACACAATTGCGAATATGAGAAGTCACGGAGAAACAGAGGTAGCCAAGACCTCCGTACTGCGGCACAGTGACTTCTCTTCTCGGTTAACGCTCTTTGTTCTATGCCAGAGACGTCATCAGGCGAGCATTACAACTTGATCATCCCCTAATCGTCTTTGTCTCGCCCGATCGACCGAATTCTATCAGCTATTACGCGTTTCGAAAAGCTAACCACGGAAGAAATATGAGCCCGAGTTCACTTTTTTCCTTAAATGGGTTCGGTCTTCGCCATTTTCACCGTCCAGTCGGTTCCACGACATCTTATACGTCAGAGATCGCTGGTCGGTGTCGCATAAATCTATTGTACTTCTGGAAACCAAGACTGGTTAATTAGTAATCCAAGAGTATCGCGAAACCGGGCGCGGAATAAATGAAGTCCCGACGGCTACCTTCGGAGTGCAGGCCGAAGGTAGCCGCTCTAATCACTCTGAGACGGCATAGCGGTGGCCTTCCGAGTCGCTGATTCCGCTGCCTGTCTCCGAATGGAACCTATGGCCTAACGGGCAGGTGAACCAAACCGAATCTTCGGTCGAGGCTACTCGCCGCAGGGGGTTGAAGCACTTTGGGCATTTCATACCTATATTGTAGCATGGGTTTTCGGTTTTGCGTGGGCTTTTTTTTCAAAGGCCTCAGCGTACATCGGGTTACCCTTAGCTTTCATCTGGTCCAATCGGGTTAAGCAATCGAACCTCCTAATTGAGGCGATGCTATCAAGCTACCTTCGATGTGATTGCCATTCGGATGCCGCGGCTTAAGCAGTCTGAGTGATTGGAACCAAACGGCATATTGTCGTCGGATAGGAGAGATCGAGCGGTAGATGTTCTCTATAACCTCAATCAATCTAATTCTGGTAACCCGAACCACTTTTTTATTGACATTGGAAACCGGATGGAATAGAGTCGCCGTGCTCCAAAGGTGGTGCTGGCGTGGGATGGCGACCAACTCACCTCAAAGGGGGCTGTCTCTTCCCTAGAAAAAAGCAAGAAAAACGTTAGGTCAGCCACTGCTTTGTCCAACCGCAGGCAGGGGCGATCGAGCCAATCGGGTTTAGGGTTCCCTGGGGTCAAACGACTCTATTTCGCAAGGCAACAGAATGTCTTGGGGGGCAGTTGCCTACCCGAGCTAATAAAGGAGAATCTAGAGATGAGAATCCTGAAGATTTCTGTTCTTTTGCTGTTCGCGACGGCTCTCGCTTTGCCATTCGCTTATACGAGCTCCGTCCAAGGTCAAGCCGCAACCGAAGCTCCGAGAGGCTTCGACAACGTATTCAACGGTTTTGGTTCGCAGACTCAGTTTAACGCCGACAAAGATGTTTTCGAAGAGAGGGACGACATAGCCAAAGGCTTAGGTCCTGTGTACAACGCGCAGTCCTGCGCCGAGTGCCATCAGAATCCTGTCACCGGCGGCATCAGCCAAATCACCGAACTAAGAGCGGGACACTTCGATGGCACGAACTTCATCGACCAGCCAGGCGGATCACTAAACAATGATCGGGCCATAAACGCAGAGATACAAGAGCGCGTGCCTGGTGGGAATGAGGTGAGGACTTTCCGAACGTCACTGAACGTACTGGGCGACGGTTTCGTCGAGGCCGTGGACAGCAACACACTGCTAGCGATTTCAAATGGCCAGCCAGCCGGCATGCGAGGCCAGTTCATTCAGGTTCCCGTACTCGAGGCACCGGGAAACATTCGCGGGGGACGATTCGGCTGGAAGAATCAACAAGCGAGCCTCCTCTCTTTTGCAAGCGATGCTTATCTGAACGAGCAGGGCATCACCAATCGTTTCAACCTTACCGAGAACACTTCGCTCGGCAATTCGGTTGCGGCGTTCGACCCCGTGCCGGACAATCAGCCTTGCGTGAGTAACCCGGCAGTAAACTGCGGCGAGGACGGAGACGAGGACATCACGGCTTTTGCCCGATTCATGCGAGCGACTAAAGTCCCGCCTCGGGGACCAGGCGCCGAAGACGGATCGAACGGGGCCCCTAACTCCGACATCGTAGCCGGCTCGAATCTGTTCAACAATATCGGCTGCGCGATATGCCACGTTCGCTCGATCACCACCGCACCTACGGGAACAGTGATCAATGGCGGAGCATTCAGCGTTCCCGCAGCTCTGGGCAACAAGATCATTCACCCGTTGAGCGACTTCCTGCTTCATAACATCGGAACAGGTGATGGAATAGTCCAGAACGGTGGACAGTCAACCCGGAACAAGCTGCGTACTGCTCCGCTCTGGGGCATGCGCACTCGCGACCGGATTATGCACGACGGCGAAGGGTTGAATCGTAACGAGTCTATTCTCCGCCACGACGGAGAGGCGAATGGTGTCATCAACAACTACATCAACCTTAGCACCACTCAGAAGAATCAGTTAATTCTTTTCCTCAATTCACTGTAAGTCGGCTGACGAACGGTGGACTCTGTTGACGTATCAACCGGGGCTCATCGGGCAACTCGCTCTATGAGCCCCGGTAGAACGTCCGTTCAACAAGGTGCTGAAATGGTAAGGAACACTCTACCGCTTAGTCTGATGCTCCTGCTCGTTGTCTTGTCGTGCGGGTGTGTGAAACCACCAGAACAACCGAGGGCTGAACAGCCTGCCCCTCCCGAAGCTGTGCAACCGCCCGCAGCCGAGGAACCCAAGCCGGAACCGACACTCAGGCTTCCGCCGCCCTCTCAAGGCGAAGTTCGAAGCGCCATTGCTCGAATCTACAAGGATGCCGTGATCGTAGACACCGCCAGATTTATCGTGGGTGACTTCAATGGTGACGGCTGGCAGGACCTTGCCGTAGTGGTCAAGCCAGTCGAAGGCATGCTCGCCGAACTCAATAGTGAAGTCGCTAATTGGATTCTGGAAGAACCGCACAAGGTCGTGCTTCCGGATCCAAACAAGACCGTCCAGCAGTTTCCCCATCGCCCGGAACCGGCGCGAGTCGAGCAATCGGACACATTGCTCGCCGTGCTCCACGGATATGGGCCAACGGGATGGCGCAATCCTCGAGCCCGGCAGACTTATCTTCTAAAGAATGCGGTCGGCAGCAATATGAAGGCGGAGCAACTGGCCGAAGTGCTGCGAACGCTCCGTGGCAAAAGGGGCTCACCGAAACTTCTGGGCGACGTTATCAGCGCGGCAATATCAGGCGAGCCGGGACTTCTGTATTACACCGGCTCCAAGTACGCGTGGTATAGAACAAGTCGCTCAGACGGGACTGTTGCGGCTCGCAGATGACTGGACGATCAGCTTTCCGGTTCTTTCGCAACTCAACCCTGAAAATCAAGAATATCTTTGAACGGCATGCTGGAGTCTCCGAAGTCGGGGCGGTAGTATTCCGAGGCAGCGTCGAAGTCCTGCATCCATCCTTCGTCCATTCCCAGCGAATCCATCTGTTCGATCGCAGTCAGCCATTCACTCCAGCGAATCTTGCGGGAGATCAGCGGATATCGTTCGAGCGCGACCTTGTTCGTCGGGAAGTACTGCGCCATCAAGCTGACCGCTACCTTCGGCGAAAGTCTCTCACCTATCCATTGAAGGGACTCGTGAATCCCAGCTATGTCGTTCGGCAGGACAAGAAGTCGAATGATCAACCCGCGCTTGATCATGCCGTTCTCGTCATACTCGAGTCGATCACCCATCTGCCTGTGCATTTCCAAGATGGCCGCCCTGGAGTGCCGCACGTACTCAGTTACCTTCGAATACTCTCGCCCCGCTTCCTCAACGCTATACTTCAAATCAGGCAGATATACATCTACGATTCCGTCGAGAAGCTTTAACACGTCGACTGAATCATAACTGTTCGTGTTGTAAACAACCGGCAGTCTCAGCCCGCGTAGTGCCGCCATATGAAGCGACTTTACCAGTTGCGGCACGAAGTGGGTCGGCGAAACCCAGTTGATGTTGTGACAACCCTGCTCTTGAAGCTCGAGAAAGATCTCCGCCAGACGCTCGAACGAAACTTCGTTCTTACGTTGTTCTTTGAATGTCTGGCTTATCTGATAATTCTGACAGTAGACGCAACGCAGGTTGCACAGCCCCAGAAAGACGTTTCCCGCGCCATGTGTTCCAACCAGCGCAGGTTCTTCGCCAAAGTGAGCCGTATATGTCGAGACGATCGGCAGCAGTCCCGAGTAGCAGGCCGCGACTTCACTATCCAGACGATTCACATCGCAATCGCGAGGACAAATGCGGCATACGCGAAGCATTTCCATCAAGCGCTCGACGCGAGACTCGAGCTCCCCATTTTCGAGCAATTCAATGTATGACGGCTCGTTCACTGACGTTCAGTCTATGCAATTTCATAACAGAACGGCAAGACGGTGGTGGTTGACAGAGCCTACGAGCGGCCCGTAATCTCAGCCCATGATGCGGCCAGGGCCGCCGCGAATGTTCTTATTCTGACCGGAGAAGCTTCATGGATCGCGTCCGATTCGAAGGGTTCCGAACGGGGATGTTCCAGTTTTTATCCGGGCTCATAGAAAACAACAACAAGCCATGGTTCGATGAACATCGCCGCGAATATGAAGCGGAAGTGCTCGGCCCGGTTAAGTGTTTCGTATCGGAACTGGGTCCGATCGTGCATATGCTAAATGAAGACTTCGAAACTGAACCCCGCGTAGGGCGCACGATCAGCCGAATCAATAACGACATCCGATTTCACAAGAATCGCCCGCCTTATCGCCCCTTCATCTATGTAGCCTTTCCGCAACGGGGCCATAAGTGGTCGAACTCGGCGGTGTTGTATGCGGCGATCACTTCCAAAGGAGTCTCGCTCGGCTTCTTTCCGGGCGGTCACAAAGTGCTCCACACCGGCCCGATACAACAACGGATAACGGACAATACGCGATTATTTCAGCGCTACCTCGACGAACGAAACATTGCCAGCTCGTACTGGGAACTGGTCGGAGAAGGCGACGGGACGTTGACGAAGTGGCCTTTGCCCACGAGCGCGCGACGCTGGGTCAAGCTGGATAACTTCACGGTCGGCGAGCATTTTCCATCGACCGCTCGAGCCGTATCTCGGCGCGCGTTCCTCGATAAGGCGCAAGAAGTTCTTCTCGACCTATATCCACTCTGGTTGTTTGCAACGAGCAACAACCTGAAAGCGGACCTTGAGCTTTACCGCGAGAATGCCAGGCTGCTCGCTCGACCAATCACTAAAGTCGTTTCGAAGTAGGCTCGGATTGATTCCGGTGCGTGATTCCTGGAGTTTCCCATCATGAATCACGCGTCACGAGACACCCACTCTGAATTGATCTCAGCACCGATTAGAAGAACGAGTCCAATTAGATACAGCCAAAGCATCAGAGTGATCACCGCGCCGAGGCTGCCATAGGTTGCACTCGCGCTCGGGGCCATACGCAGGTACAAAGAGAACAGGAGCGAGCCAATGACGACACCGGTCGTTGCAAACGCCGCGCCTGGTTTGACCGGTTGCTTTGTCTTGGTGGCGGGACCAAAGAAGTAGAGCGAGCCTATGCCGGTCAGCAGCAACACCAGCCCGATCACATAACCTGAGATCGTTGAGACAACTGCGACCTCAATGCCCACGTCGAAAGCGCGCACAACCCAGCGACCTAGCCGGTGGCCGATCAATATCATTACTGATCCGCTTGCGACCAGCAGGACTGTCGCGATCGTCAGACCGATTGCGATCAGCCTTTTCTTCCAAAAGGATCTGGTCTCGGCAACGTTGTACGCCCTGTTGAGTCCGCCCATCAGCGAAGCAACTCCGCTCGACGCGGACCATAATGAGAAGATCAAACCGAATGAGAGTAGGCCTCCGTTTCTGTGGCTCACGACATCGGCCAACGTCTCGCGTACGAGCTTCATCGCGTCGGGTGGCACCACCCTCTCGATGTCATTTACAAGTCCGCTGTGTGTTATGGGCAGAAATCCAATCAAGCTCGTAAGGAAGATCAGCAGCGGAAACAGCGCAAGCAAGAAGTAGTAGGAAAGCTCGGCCGCCGTACCGAAGACGTCGTCTTTGACCGACTCGCTCCATATTTTGGTCAGGAATTGTTTGAATGTTCGCCGCGTTCCCATCCGTAGCGTGCAGCTTAATCTGCAAAACCCGAACTCGCAAACCAGCGATGCTCGTGCGCGATTGACAACAGCCGCTCCTCCCGATTCAATTAACACGCCTTGATCAGCGAGCTTCTCCTCGGCATCAGAGCCGCTCCGAATTCGAAGCTGAGTATTTGTTTGGGATTTGTTTATGGAAAAAGACGAAAACATCGCCGCGCACGACAAGCGCCGTTTACAAGTTTATGCCGACGACGAAGACGTGCTGGTAAAAGTCCTGGGGATTCCAGAAGCGGACTATGAGTGCGTGCTGGTCAACGGCCCGTGGCCGGAGAAGAGTCTGCTCGAAGGCGACATCATTCTTTGCGCAGGAAACCGGTCGGCGCTCGCGGGAGACATAGTGCTCATCGAGCAAGACGGCCGCGAAAGACTCGGTGTGCTGGCAGAGCCAGGCTTTCTGGAAACCAAGTATGGCCGTCGCCCGCTCGAGTCTTCAGAGACGATTATAGGTGTAGGCGTCGCGCTCACAAGGAAGCTTGCGGGAGGCAGTATAGACTTTGCCTTGTAGAGTGTTGGGTGCGCCTTGCGGGAAACGTTACTTGAATCTTAGAGCTGTTTCGCGCAAGGACGCCAAAGGTCCGCAAATACGCAAAGGCGCTCCAAGGACGCTTGTGAGGAGCTATCACTTTGGTTTGGACGGAGGCGTGACAATCTCCTGCTGAATCGACGAAAGCCTGTAGCGTTCCGACAACCCCTCAGCATTCAAGCCACTCTCGAATTCCCTGGTTCTCAGATCGGCCGACAACCTCCGCAACTGCCTGACGTAATCGCCGGCCCTCCTCCGCGCGGCTTCATTCAGCTCGATTGCCGCGTCCTCGACCTCCGGTATTCTCTCCTTCTCAAACTGATCGACCGCGGCGGTAAGCTTGCCACGTTCCTCAATTGCCTGCTGGCCACGGGCAGCAAAGAACGCCTGATTCTGCCGCAGCAGAGCCGCGAGATCAGACTGAACACGCGCTATGATTGCTCTCCAATTCTCAGGCTGCGAACTGGCGGGCTCAGACGGCTTCCGAAAAGACGTCGGCTTTGCCGAACTCGGCGAGTCGTAGATCGCATTGAAGATCAGCTTGTATGTGCCGTGCGATTGCCCGCGCCACTGCGGTCTGAAGCCGAACAGATAAACGCGCCCGCCGCCATAGAAGACCTCTAACTCAGCGGCCTTGCCCTGAATGCGCTCCGGGTGAAGCAGGAACCCGCTGGCCAGCGGATTCCGATCTTTTGGATACGTAGCGAGCACTACACCCTGAAAACCACTCTTCGGCTCGAATGCGGGCCCGCGCTCGAACATCACGATTGGCTCGCGCGCCATTCCCAGCAATCCCGGATGATTTGGATCGCGAAGCTCTATTCGCAATAGAGAGCCGGAGCAGAAGAACTGGTCGTTCTTGAGATCCGCAAGCACATTGGTCACCGGCAGGCCGAGCGCTTCGATCGCCATGAGCGATGCATTATTAAAAGTGATCAGCGTTCCCCCACGTCGTACGAATTCGCGCAATGCTTCGACACCAGTGTCACCCAAACCGCCTGCGTATTCTCCTGAGATCGAGCCGGGAGCGAATCCTTCGAGAAGAACACGCGATGAAGAGTCGGGGATCACTATCGCGTCGAACCGTTCGTTCAAGTACCCGGCTTGAACGTCGCCGTTCCGAAGCGTCACCGGCCCGAACCCGTAGTTCTCCAGAATCCATCGCGTCCATCCTTCATCGATGAGCGGGACCCACGCCCTATACAAACCAACCCTGGGCTTCCGAGTTGAGATCACGCCCTCCGGCGGCTTCGGCAACGCCCGAGCTACTATCGAATTCCTTCGAGCGATTTCAGACATTCGTTCGTGATCAATTCCGGAAACCACGAACGTCCCAGCCGCTTCAGCCGCCGCGTCGCCTGTCTCGACGCCAACCTGGCCGCCCGCTGACAGAATTTCGTTTACGGCTTTGAAAGAAGCGTTCTCTCTATGGCTGACAGCGTAGACGGAACCGGTCCCTTCAATGCCTCCCGCGGCCGGGCCGGTTGCCTCGAACAGTCGCAAGCTGCTTCGCTGCTCGGCGCTGACTGGCTGCAGGATGGAGGCGGTTTCTACGCCCATCTGCATCGGCAGAGTCCAACCGGCCACATCGTACGGCAGAATCGGCGGACCGTTGGGCGACTCGCGCAAATCCGGATAATGCTGTGTCTCAAAAAGCTCCTTCACCAGCGGCGCGAACGGTTGATCCATCAACACGACCCACGAGCCGGTTCGATATTCCCGGCCGTTGGCCGCGAAAGGCTTGATCGCCTGATGAACTTCGATACCGTTGAGCACAAGCTTGTCGATCAGTGTCGCCGCCGTTGGAAGATCGTGCTGCTCGCGCGAGATCACATAAGCAAAAGGCGGCTCCTTCCGAAATCGCTCGATGTTGTCGCGCGCGGCCTGGTAGCGGTTGTATAGCAGCGCTTCGCGATACTTTGCCGTCGTATCCAATACCGCCATCGAAGCGCCGAGCATATAGCGCACCGCATCGCCAAGCCTCCACCAACCGCCTTTCCACGGACTGCTGTAGAAAACTTCTGACCTCAGCGCCTGGCGTTCCTTGGGAAATTCATCGACCGTATAGAAGTGTGGTGTGGCATACCGATAGAGAGCCGTTTCGGTGAAGAACGCAATGCTGTTTCGAAAGATGTGAGTGAAATCCAGAAAGCCCGGGTACCAGTTGTCGAACCCCGTTCGATGGACCGCCCCCGGCATCCCGTGTTCATCAAGATACGCAGCCATGTTTATGCCGTATGCGTTCAACCACCGCGCCATCAGCGGATGAATATTCGAGGAGATCGGCTCGGTGAACGGCGGAATAAAGATGCGAGTCGGAAACGGCGCCGTTTGATGATGACAATAGAAGACGACCGGGTTCCATTCGAGCTCGGTGCGCGTCACCTCCTGCGACTCGAGCATATTGCCCATGTAACCGTCGCGGTTGTTATCGTGTCCAACGTACTCCTGATAGAGATCGGGCAAGGGGCTGACTTCATAGGGCGTTCCCAAATTCTTTCTATACCAGGCCACGACTTCGTTCTGGCCGTCGGGATTCAGAGTCGGCCAAAGCATCAGGATTACATTGTCAAGAATGGCATCGATCTCCGGATCACCCTGCGTGGCGACGAGTTTGTAGGCTAGTTGAATCATCTGCTGAGCGCCCGCCACCTCGGTCGAATGGAGTCCGCCGTCGAGATGAACGATTGCCTTGCCCTCACGAGAGAGCGCTCTCGCGTCGTCGTCGGTGAGCCCTCGGCCCATCGCCAGTCGCCGCGAAATCTCTTTGTACTTATCGAGCCGCACGAGATTCGCAGGCGAAGAAATCAGCGCGATTTCCCAGTCAAGACCTCGTGTGGTTTTACCCACCGAGATGAGTTTTATGCGATTCGAGGTGGCGGCCAGCTTGCGAAAGTAGTCGCGAGACTCATCGTAGTTCGCGAGGTAGAAATCATCGCCGGGCTTATGACCCAGAACTGATTCCGGAGTCGGAATCGATTGGCCGACGGCCGCAGTCGCCAGTAACAAAACGCAGCCGGCGATCACACCGGCAACAATCATCATCTTTCCGCGCATGGCGCGAATGGTAATGTGGAGCCGGATGAATGTAAAGTTTGACGGAGCTTAGTTGTACCGGCTCCAGGCGGAAGTTAGTGCTCCCTTACAAACTTCCGCCTGAAGGGCAGACTACCAACATCGGCGATTTGAATGTAGTTATTCAGGCAAGCGACTTTGAAGAGAATGAAGAGCGGAGAAGGAGGGATTCGAACCCTCGATAGGCCTTTACAGCCTATAGCGGTTTAGCAAACCGCCGCCCTCAGCCACTAGGCGACTTCTCCGCAAGGAGTCCAGAGTATAGCCGAACGTTTCTAAGGCTATCAAGCTGATGCATTTCGAAGGGTTGCCGATGGCTATTTCAAAAGACGAACGGCACCGATACGGCCAGCACTACACTCCGCGCGAGGTCGCGAGACTGCTTGCGGCGTTTGCTGTTCGAGCTGAAAACGATATCGTTTTTGATCCGAGCTGCGGCGACGGTAGGCTGTTGGACGAGGCGCTGAGACTCAAACGAGAACTAGCGCCCAGACGCCAGAAGGCTCAGCACGTCTCTGAATTGTACGGGGCGGACCGATCGACGCCGGCCATAGACCTTGCCGCAGAAACCGGTGCGCGCGTCGCAGTCGCCGACTTTTTTGACATTGCACCGGGCGCAAAACTTACGAAGTCAATCATCCTTCCGATCGCGTTCGACGCGATCATCGGTAATCCCCCATACATCAGACAGGAGCTGATGGGGGCCCGGGACAAGCGCCGTATTGAGCGACGACTTACGGCCGACTCCGCGACCTCAGACGATACCCATTGGCCACGCTGGTCGGGCAGATCGGACATCTATGTTTACTTCTTCGCTCACGCGGCTTCATTTCTCAGGGCCGGTGGCAGGCTTGTTTTTCTGACGGCCAGCAGTTGGCTCGATGCCGGATACGGAGCCGCGTTGCGCGAATTCATGCTTGCGAACTTTCGGGTGATCGCAGTTATCGAATCAAGCTGCGAAAGCTTTTTTGAAGACGCGTCGATTAACACCGCAATCACAGTGCTGGAACGGGAGCCGAGCGCGATCGCGAGGTCTGAGAATCCCATAAGGTTCGTTCGTCTCAACAAGCATCTAAGAGAAATTGTCGGATCCGCGGAGTCGGGTTCGAAAGAAAGGCGAGTGAGTGCCGCTCGGCTTCTCACGCGAGATCTCGCGAAAGAAATTAAGTGCGCGAACCTTTCGGTGACAACCGATGCTTACCAAATAAGAGTGATAGACCAGGCGAGTTTGACTGCATCGTCGACCATGCACACAGCTTCGCGTTCGAGCGCGGCATGTAAGGGCGGCCCTCCGTGGCCGCCCCTCGATGCGCGGGACGATGCACCCGGAAGGATGGGCGGCCACGGAGGGCCGCCCCTACAGGCTTGGGGCAAGTTCCTTCGCGCCGAGGAAGTCTTCTTTCGAGTGCTCGAACGCGGTGGCGCAGTGTTGCAGCCCCTGTCGAAACTTGCTCGGGTTCGCTTCGGCGTAAAGACCGGAGCGAACGAGTTCTTCTACGTTACTGAGGACGGAAGGAACGCAAAGAGCGAAGAGCCAAGCTCTGAGGGGGGAGGTGCGCTACGCGCACTCTCGGACGTCGCTTCGGTCAGACGTGGTCTTACCACCGGCGCGAATGAGTTCTTCTATCTGCCGAAGAACGGAAGCGACAATGCGACACCTCAACCACCGAATTCCCGATCCCCAATCATCGAGCCACAGTATCTTTCTCCAGTGATTTTTTCGCTCAAAGAGATTCCTGGCATCTTGCTGGATCGCTCGCATGCGAAAAGACTTTTCTTCAACTGTCACCTTTCGAGCAATGAACTTGCGGGCACAGGAGCGCTCGATTACATAAAACAAGGCGAGCGAGCGGGTTTCGACCGGCGGCCTACTTGCTCATCCCGAGAACCGTGGTACGGAGTCGGTCGCGAGATGAAGCCCGCGCCGTTGATCTTCCCATCAAAAGTTGGAGAGCGTTGGGTTATTGCTCTGAATCGTGCCGGCGTCTTCGAGGACAAGAAGCTATACGGGATCTTCCCAGCCGAAGGAGTTTCGGAACTTGTGCTTGCGGCGCTGCTGAACTCTACCTGGACGCGCTATTACGCAGAAGTAACTTGCCGGCAGATGACCGGCGCCCAGGCGATCGCCGACATCGACGTAGCAGTGGCAGAGCAGATAATGATCCCAGACCCGCGCCATCTCTCTTCTTCGATCAAGAAGAAACTCGAAGCCGCCCTCAAAGAGCTGTCGCGTCGACCGGTCTATTCGGTCTTCGAAGAGATCAAGTGTAACGACCGCCGAAGGCTCGATGCATTGGCGCTTGAAGCAATTGGCTTCAGCCGGAGATCAGAGCGCGACGCGGTGTCAGATGGGGTGTACAAAGCAGTAACGGACCTTGTGCGAGCGCGTCTGTCGAAGTCGCGCGCTTGATGAATCGCAGAAAGTTGCTATTCTCGCTCTATTTGACTAGGAGTATCTCGCGACTAGGAATTGATACGTTCTTTCTAGCTCTGGAAAGTTCTTTCTTATGTCGTCGTAGGCCTCTTCGACAAGTTCTTCGTGAAGGTACAAATGGGAGGTTGTGTTACGAGTCTCGAGCATATCCAGCCAGGCGGTTTCATCGCTTAGCCATCCAGCGGCAAATGCCTGTTTCAAGCTTTCTCTCGGTGTTTTGACTACAATGCCTTCGTATTCCAATGCTCGCTTGAGCGCCTTCCAAAATATCTCTATCACGAACTCGAATCGCTGTATTGTTCCTTCAACCACGAGCGGGTCGGTCCTCGGGACTTCGAGAGCCTCTCGCAGTCGGTCCATAGCCTTGCTGAGATTGGCCAAACTATCATCTATCTTTCTTTTGCTCATAAAGAACGATCCCCTCCTTCAAAACTCGTTCGCGCAATTCTGAAGGACTGTCTTCTAATCTCACCAATGTTATAGACAACAACGTCGGGGCCTCTTCCGCAAGCAGTTTCATATTCAGCCATCGTCGAAGATTCATCCGCGGCGCACTTATCGCCAAGTCTACATCCGAGCGCGGATCGGCATCTCCATAGGCCCTCGAGCCAAAGAGGATTACAGACTTTACCTCCTCGAAGGCAGCAAGAGAAGTGACCAGAGTCTCAAGCACGTTCGGAATCATACTTTATTCCGTACTCATCATTTCCTCTTGCAACGTGGTCTCAGTGCACGAGACGCTGCGGAGCAGTAACAATCACGCTCATACGAGAGATTACTCGATGTAGCTGATCAGAGCAATGGGCTTCGAGGCACGGCTATCAACCGTCACTGACTGGGCGCGTGGCGGGTGCGAGCGACTCTTAGAACTGGATTCTCAGCGAGAGCTGAATCAACCGGGGGCCGCCGATCGCCCCGCCTGTCGTGCCGATCGAAGGCGCGCTTGCCGTGCCGAGTGTCTGAGTGATCTTGCCAAAGTTCGCATTGCTAAGGTCGCTCACCGGATTTGCGAAGTTCGGATGATTGAATAGATTGAAGAAGTCGGCTCGGAACTGAAGCCGGCTCCGCTCCCCCAGCTTCGTCGACAGGCCGAAACCCTTGGCGACCGCGAGGTCATAATTCTGGAGACCCGGACCGTAATATTGATTGCGTCCCGAAGTTCCGACGCGGCCGGCGAACACGGCGGTGAACCAGGTCCGATCGAACGCAGCGTCAGTGTTGCGGTTGTCCTGTGGCAGCAGTCCGGGCCTGGCAAGGTCGGGCCGGTCGCCGGCGGCCGGGCTGAGACCTGAAGTGCTTGCCTGGTTGAATCCGCTCGAATCAAGCCCGCCAGTCACGACGGTGAACGGGTAGCCGGATTCAAGCGTGACTACTCCTGAAATTTGCCACCCGCCGAACACCGCGCCCAAGAAGCCGCTGTCCCACCCGAGGAATCGATGGCCCGGTCCAAGCGGAAGATCAATCACATAGAGAAAGTTGAAACGATGGCGGATGTCGAACGCGGAAGGTCCGTGCTCAACCCGCAGATTCTTCGAGTCCACCGGCGCTCCCGTTTCTCCCAGCAGGCTGTTCGATCCGAAGTAAGATGAGTTGTAGTCGAGCGATTTGCCGAACGTGTAGGAGGTTTGGACGAAGAGGCCGCGGCGATCCTGATACTTCGCAATCAGCACCAGCCCGTTGTAGTTCGAAGAACCGATGGACTCGGCGAGCTGCACGTTACCGAAGTGATTGTCCGGAAACACCTGTTCATTTGGCGCAACCGGTCCCCGTTTCGCCGCGTCGCGCACGATGACCTTCGGTTGATTCACATCGATGAAAATCCCGAGCTTACGCCCGGAGCTCCCCTGGTAATCGGCCTCGATCGAAAATGCATCGCCCAAGTTGCGCTGGATTCCGAGGCTGTATTGATACAAGTACGCGCTTCGCAGGTTCGGATCCACTCCTTGAAAACTTATGACTCCGACGGTCGGAGTTCCAGGCCCCTGCTTAGAGAAGTTCGAGATCAGCGGTACGTTCTGATTGAAGCCGACGGCCCAGGGGAACTTTCCCGGCTGCGTGACATTCGCCGTTTGAGTGACTTGCAGATTGTAAGGTGGGCTCAATGCCATCGAGGACGGCACGTTGTTGAAAAGGTCGTCGTAGGCTACGCGAACCCCGCCGCGAATCACTGTTTCGTTCACGCCGAAGACACCCTTAAGCAATCGAGGGCTATAGGCGAATCCGAACATCGGAGCGAAGTTGTTCCTGTCTGAATAAACGCCGCTCGATGGAAGAGTCAACGGAGCTTGCCTGAAGATCAGCGATGCAGGGCCCTTAAGAGCCGGGTTAATATCCAGCACGTGGTCGCTGCCAGCAACCACCGGACCGACTCCGGGAACGTAGTTCGTCGCATGACCGCGGATCTCTTCGACCGCAGACGGGTATTCGTACCGAATGCCGTAGTGCAGCGTCAGGTTTTCACGGACCTTGAACTCGTCCTGCCAGAACAAGTCCCACGCATAACGGCGCCAGTAGGCGAGTGTGCTCCCGGTGCGGAAGTTGGAGGTTTGCACAAGGCCTTTCGCGAAGTCGGCAAAGCTCGCGAAGTTGAATGCGCCGCGCGAGGCTCTGTCGAGATAGCGCCGCAAATCCTCGCGGCGAATGTGAAAGCCCCAACGCCAGGAATGCTTCGACCATCGGAACGGCGCGTTAAGGGACATGTTGTCGAACAATTCTATCGTGCTCGACACGCGGCCCTGAGGGAAGTTGATATTCGTTCCCAGCGCCGCGAACCCTCCGGCCACTGCGATCGTCGGCAAGCCCGAGTTCAGCGGATCCTTTGTGGCATCGACTACACCCGGCAATGGCTTGCCGCTGGCGTCGGTGAAGATCGCCGCCGCGTTTAGTCCGTCGTCTTGTACCGCTCTCTCCATCACATTACGCGAGTAGCCTGAGCGGAGCTCGTTCATGAACGCGGGTGAAAGCGTGCGTACCTCGCTCATCATGATCGACCGTTGCAAGGGCTCGCCCAGGTTACCGCCTGTCTGCGGCGTGGGTCCGCCAATTAAGCTCGAAGCACGATATTCAGTCCACCGGCCGGAGAGCTGGTCGCTCGCACCGAGCCGGTGATCGATGCGAATAAGGCCCGTGTCGTCATTGTCTTCGTTGCGCACGTTGCCGATGAAGTTCAAGGTCCCGGAGGCGTTTTGAAGCGGCCAGTAGTCGAGGAGCCGCTTCGAGATGATGTCGGTTACTGACGCCCGCTCGGCCGGCGTCGGCACTCGCGTCGAGCGCACTACGGGAGCGACCTGGCGAAACCCCTCGTACGCCGCGAAGAAAAAGGTTCGATCTTTCACCAGTGGCCCGCCCAAGGTCACGCCGAACTGGTTGCGATTAAGTACGCTCTTCTGCCCGCCAAATTTGTTGGTAAAGAAATCGGCGGCGTCCAGCTTCGTGTTGCGGAAGTATTCGAAGGCGGCCCCGTGAAACTGGTTCGATCCGGTCTTTGTGATGATGTTAACCTGGCCGCCGCTCCCCCGCCCAAACTCCGGCAATGGCACGCTCGTTTGTACCGCGAATTCCTGGACGCCGTCCGTGATGCGGAACGAATTCAGCGGTCCATTCTGCTGCGTGTCCATGTTGCTGACGCCGTCCAACAGATAAACGTTAGATTGCGAGCGGGCGCCCGCTGAGTTGAAGCCACTACCCTGCGTGCCCGGAGCGGCAGGCACAGCGCCTGGTGTTAGAAGAGCCAGATCGAGGAACTGCCTCGCGTTCAAAGGCAAGCTATCGATGGTTCGGCTGTCGACGACTGCGCTGAGAGTGGATTTGTCAGTCTCGAGCAAAGGGGTCACGGCGGCGACTTCTATGACCTCCGAAACATCGCCCAACTGCATGGTCATTACGACGTGAGTTACCTGGTCTACCTGAACGATGACCGCTGGAATAGTGACGCGCTTGAATCCGTGCACTTCGGCCGATAGCGACCAGTTCCCGGGCTCCAGTTGCACGAACTGAAACGCCCCGTCTGCGTCCGAGAGAGCTGCCCGGCGGGCATGGGTCGCTGCGCTCAACAGCTTGACCGGGACCCCGGGCAATGACGCGCCCGATGGGTCTTTGATCACTCCGCTGATGCTGCCCGTGGGCGACCGAAAGCTGAAACCCAGAACGAGCAGCATCGCGGCAAGGAACAAAACACGGTTGCCGAAGCCTGTTTCCACTGATCTCACCCCGGTTCGTGATTTCGGCGCGATAACTATAGCGCCGCAGGTCCGCGCCTCGCTTCTTCTTAGTGATGCTTGACGACAGACTTGTTGCTGACGACCTCGAGCAATTGCATCATCCCTCGATCTTCGTGTGCCAGGATGTGGCAGTGCTGCACGTACTGACCGGTGAAATCAACGAATCTGGAGCGCATCGTGAAGTAGCCAGGTGTTTGCGCATAGCCGGTGGCCGGATTCAAGATGACCTTGCCGCTCTGTGTCTTTGCTATCGGAATTGCGAAATTGTCGTACCAGATGGGCGGTCCCACAACAACTTTCTTCGTGTTCCCATACTTCTTCTCGGCCGCCTCCTTCTCCCTGGCGTCACTGACGTACCTGGTCGGCACGTCTGATTTGTTTGGATCGAAGATCTCAATGATCTGGAACGGGTTCACGTGAATGTGGAAAGGGTGGGCAACTGAAGTCTCGTTGTAAATCGTCCACTCCTCCGCGCTATCAAGAAGCATCACCTGATTGACGACTCCATCGCTGAACTGCCCCCGGTCAATCGTGTATTGAGGCGACGATCCGTCCGGATTCCGCCCAGCGGCCGTTCGGTCCTTATCCCAACCATAGACGAGTCTTCTCTGAAGGTGGATCTCATTCTCGGTAATGTCTCTGAGGAATGCCGGCATCGGTGGAAACTCAGCTTCAGTCTGTGGGAATCCCATCGGGAGGGGGGCGCCACCACCAACCTGAATGAAGAGCAGTGGGGTCGCTAACGTACCCACGACGTACAAGCCGGACTGAGTTGGCGCCTGCACAAGAATGTCAGCTCGATTCGCCGGGGCCAGGTTTATTGGATTCTTGCCATTATCGGGCTTGTTGTAGTTTGCGTAGGCGTACTGAACGCCATCCTGCGCAATCTGCTTGAATTGAGGCGGCGGGTTAACAAGACCATTCGTTGTAGAGCATGAGTTGAATTGGATTGCAATTGCCGCCGACACCGCGGCGTTTACCATGCGCCACAGTTGAACCTGCCCTGGCTGCATCTTCACGAAGGGAGTGAATTGGCCATTGACGAGCAACGGTCTTCTTTGTGGAGTTGGTCTTAATAGATTGGGATCGTCTACGATCTGCTGGAAGACCAGGACGACTTGATCCAGCTTATGCCCGGTTTTTTCGTAGTACGCTTTCAGTGCCCCGTCGTATCCAGTAAGGCTGTTGTCCTCGATGATGAAAGCTCCAGAAAGCCCGTTGAACATGTTAATCGCCGTCGAGCCATGTTTGTGCGAGTGGTACCAGTGCGTTCCAGGAGCCTGCCCCATCTTTACACCGGTGTGAGCTTGTTCGAGCGGGAGTGGGGCGACGCCGCCACTCGGGGCCGGGCCTGGATGGTGGGGGAGCTCCTCATACCTGGGGATCTTGAAGCAGTAGGGATATGAGCCGACATAATAGGGCGGCCACGCGCCGTGAGTAATGGCTTCGACATCCTGAGGCCATAGCCGCAAATACTCGGGAAGGCCACGTCCGTTCGGATTGGCTCCTGGGCCCACATACGGCGCCGTTGAATCATATTCCTTGATCAGCCTCTCCTGGTACATTCGCCACGCCAGCGGAAGGTCCTCCCATTTTTGCGGTATGTGTCGTGTTTCACATTCCTCAAAAGTCTGCCTGAACGCTTGTTGAACATCCTTCTCAAGCACGGTTGTACTTGGCCAAATATTAACCAGGACGTTGTCTCCTGTGGTTGACGGAGTGACGTGAGTCCCGTGGAAGTGAATGTTCGCAGCGCTCGATGCGTGCAAGCAGTTAGGGAATTTGTCGGTTGCCGGATAATAGTTTTTATTACCCGGTACTCTGAGCTCATCACAGCCCTCAGCTTTCCCATATTCGCCGTTAGCAAGCGAGTCGGGGAAGTTTGCGACATTGACCTGATTGAGAAACGTGATTTGAACGTTGTCACCTACACTGCAGCGAAGCGTCGGGCCGGGGCCGGGAGGTCCAGGAGGTGCCGGAGCGGGCTGGTCCTTAGGCGGCCAGCTCTGACTCGAGTCGCCGGGATTGTGTCCGATGTAGTATCGGAGTCTTGCCTTCACGGCCGTTTTTGTAGAGGTGGGAACGGTGCGTTCCCCATCGACCACCCTGAGCACCGCTTGCAGGTTGTTGCCGTTTCTTGTGATCTCAACGACTCGCGTCAGTTCCTTCAGGTCCGTATCCGGCGGACACGCCGCCTGACTCGGACCCGCCGCCTTCAGCAGCGCGGGCGGAAGAAACTCCGCAAGGGCGACGCTTGAGGTCACGACTAGCGCCTGGCGCAAGAACTTCCGACGAGCAGCAAAAGCCTTCTCTTCCGTTGTGCCCGGGGCAGCCTCGTTGTCTTCACCATTCTGCACTTTCGCTTTATCAGCTTCTGCCATAAGACACCTCCTTGCGTTTAACTTACTGTCAGTTTGCCTTTCTCACCCGAGTGTAGAGCGCAGACATACTGCACTTCATTTGGAGTTGGAACCTTTTGAAACCCGAACCTGTTCGATGTGGCAGGTTGACCATTCAGGCATCTCGCGATCCGATCAACCCAGTCGTCAGATGCGCCGCCAACTGGCATCGGTTGGTGCTCGGCTCGTTCGTCGTTGTTGCGCCAGAAAATGACGTCGCCAACTTTGATCGGCTGGTTCGAAAGAGAGAACTCCGCCATCTGGTCCGGCGTGGTGTTGCCTATCGGGTTTATTTCGATCACTATGTTCGGCATACTAGAACTCCTTTCTATCCGATCTATCTGAGATACATCCTAACAACGCTGCCTGACTAACAAGACAAATCCGAGCCGCTACTTTTGTCGGCATTTGTATCGCAGCGCATCAGGAATTCGCGACGGCCGCCGCAAGCCTGCCCTCATGATCGCGACCGCTAAACGGTGAGCCTTCTGCTCTTGAACTGGAAGTTGACTGAAAGTGGTTAAGACGCCAGGAGGCTCAACAGCGGCGGCAGTCTATGCCCACGAATCGGTGGTTGTCAATCCTACATTCAATCTGTGTCGCTAGCACATGATATGTCCGCCGTAGTAGCACGCGATATGTCCGCTTTCAGCAGAGTAAGGTAGAACGTCAGCTAAAGTGGCTGAATGAAGGTTTACCGACAAACTGCAGTGGAGAAAGCGATGAAGATACAAGAAGTGATACTGAGAGCAATCGATAAGCAGATCACGTGGATAGAAGCAGCCGGGATTATAGGAGTAAGTGCTCGGCAATTGAGGCGATGGCGAGGAGAGTGG
>Ga0207699_10000083_pt1 | contig 70819 bp, 41 predicted proteins | sample LARL51metaG_FD_184344 | JGI IMG/M metagenome (GOLD analysis project Ga0207699, IMG submission 184344) | Corn, switchgrass and miscanthus rhizosphere microbial communities from Kellogg Biological Station, Michigan, USA - LAR L5-1 metaG... | ecosystem: Host-associated > Plants > Roots >...
CGACCTCGACGCGACCGACGATCCGGTCCATGGCGCACAGGAGGGCCGCTTCTTTCATGGCTACTACGGCGGCTACTGCTACCTGCCGCTCTACATCTTCTGCGGCTCGCACCTGCTTTGTGCACGCCTGCGTCCGTCGAACATCGACGCTTCGGCCGGCGCCGTCGAGCAAGTCGAACGTGTGGTCGGCCAGATCCGTACGCGGTGGCCACGGGTGCAAATCATCTTGCGGGCCGATTCGGGGTTCGCGCGCGAAGAGCTGATGGCATGGTGCGAAGCCCAGGGCGTCGATTATGTCTTCGGCCTGGCGCGCAACGCCCGCCTCCAGCGTGCCGTCGGCGCCGCGCTCGCCCAGGCGCGCCGCCGTTTCGACCGGAGCCGGCGGCCAGCCCGCGTGTACAAAGACTTCACCTACCGTACGTTGCACAGCTGGAGCCGCAAGCGGCGGGTCGTCGGCAAGGCCGAACACCTGGCCAAGGGTAACAATCCGCGGTTCGTGGTGACCTCGCTGGCGTCCTCCGCCTGTATGAGCGCCTGTACTGCGCTCGCGGCGAGATGGAGAACCGGATCAAAGAACAACAGCTCTACTTGTTCGCCGACCGCACCTCGGCCCACTGGCTGCGCATCAACCAACTCCGGCTCTGGTACTCCTGCTTCGCCTACATCCTGCTCAACGACTTGCGTCGGCTCGGGCTTCGCCGCACGGCCTTGGCCCGCGCCCGCTGCGACACTCTGCGCCTGAAGCTGCTCAAAGTAGGCGCCTTGGTCCAGATCAGCGTCCGCCGCGTCTGGGTTCGATTGGCCAGCTCCTACCCGCACGCGGCGTGGTTTGCCCATGTGGCCAACCAGCTCCGGCCGGCGAGCGCTCGAGCGACCTGATCCTGCTGCTGCATCTCGCCAACTCTGCCGTCTCTGGAATCACAGCGAGCAGTCGTGTCGCTGAGCGGCACGTCCGAAGGCCCACTGCTCAGCCGCTGCTGCTCCGCGGCGCCACTCGCGAGAGTCCTTACGTTGCTCTTACGCCCCGAGCGCTCGCTGTAGCGATCCGAATCGGCAAGACTCGCCCGAAAACAGGAGCGGTGTGACCGATCCGGGCTAACGCCGTAGAGCGCGAGTGCCGCCGCACCGATCAACGCATGCGGAACGCCCGCCTCGGCCAGCGCCGAGTGGACGCGCCCGAGCAAGGTCAGCCGATGATCGCGCTCATGCATCGCGATGGATTGCGGCCGCTCTGCCTCTGCCTTTCGAAGATGCGAATCGCAGTGCGCCGGTCGACCCCATGGCTACGGCAGTAGGCGTCGACGTCCGCGTCGCCCAGCGCGAATGACAACTCGAGCCGCTCGCTATCCGAAAGCCGGGCCAAGGCCTCGGCGCCCTCCCGCCGCAAGTAATCCGCCACGGATGCCATGAGGCAACTATAGTACGGCGACCGCACACGCGGCGGTCCCGAGCCGTCTCCCGGTCTCCCGCTCGACGAGCAACTCGGTGATCCGACGGTGGCCAAGCACATGGCGCCCGGCGTGCCGCGCTACGGCCGGCGGAGCCGACGGTGGGTTCGAGACCGGGCCCGGCGAGCAGGGCCAGGCAAGGTGCTCATCCGCGCTATTGGGATCAAGGAGCAGAACCGGCTCCAAATTGGCAGGAAGGAGTTGGAGCTATGACGGTCAAGAGAGTCGAAGTGGCCGACGCGACCGAGTCCCTGGCAACCTACATTCGGAAGGCTGCCGGGAGCGGCCCGGGCGTGGTCACCGACGATGGGCAACCGGTCGCCGCTCTCGTGATGCTCGAGCACACCGACCTCGAGACCGTCGCGCTCAGCTCCGATCCCGAGTTCCTGGCACTCATCCAGAACTCTCGCGAGCGCCAAGCCCGGGAGGGAGGGCTGTCCAGCGCAGAAGTGCGGCGCCGCCTGGAAAGCGAGCTGACTCCTCCTCGGCGCTCGAAGTAACGCGGCGATCCCGAGTCTTCTCTGCCCAGACGACTGCCAAATACCGCTCGATGCGCCGCAGGCTCAGCTCCTGGTCGAGCCGGGACACCATGAACACTGTGTCGAGGTTCGCTCCCAGCACCTGGGGCTGCACGCCTTGCCCGCCGGTCCTGGCGGTTGCACAGCCAAGTCAGGAGTTTCGATGCGCCATCAAGGCCGTACTTCGCTCGACGCGGCGCCGAGCCGCGCAGGCCCTGATTCGGAAGTCCATCATCAACTCGCTTACTCCGTACTCCCGAGCGGCGTCCTTCACGGTCAGCTGCTGGCGCACGATCCGGAGTGCGGCATCGTCGGGCACCAGAAGGACAGCGGAGAGCCATGATGCCTGAGCCTCAAGGCCTGAATCCCACTCCCGCGCGCCCCGGTCGTTGATCGCGGGGGTCGGCTCGTGGAAAAGCAGTGCGTGAGCGAGTTCGTGGGCCAGGTTGCTTCGCTGCCGCTGCGGTGCGTGGTGGTCATTGTGGACGATGACACGCGATGGGCCATCAAAGACCGTCACCGCAGAGAACTGGGTCCTTAGCCGCCCGGAAAAGGCGCGGTAGGCGCTGCGAGCATCCGTTCGGAACGCCGAGAGCGACAGGATCGGGATGGAGAGGAAGTCCGCAAGCGCCTGCGGGTCCAGCGGGTGGGCGGGAGAGAGTTTGAGATCCGCCCGGATGTCGCGGGCGATGGTCAAGGCCTCGATTTTGAAGCCGCGAGGGAACTGGGAGCGTGGCTTCACGGCTTCCGCATGCGTGCATAGGTTGCGCGCACAAGCTCATCGAGCGCGGTAGCGCCCTCGGCGGTGAGGTGCTTATCCGCTCTCAAGAGAGTCGAAATCATAGCGAGGGGCTCGGGCTCCGGGAGTGACGCGTTCACGCTACGGATGTAGTTCTCCTGCCTAAGCCCCGACCAAGCGACGAGCGCCGCGAGGCTGTCCACGTCAGGCCTTCGGCCCTGGGCCATCCGGGTCAATGTGGACGCCGCCACGCCAGACTCGGCTGCCACCTGCCTCCAGGTCACGCCCTTTGAGATCCGCTGGGCGTCGAGTGCAGAGAAGAAAGCTCCCGCGTCCCATTCCCCGAGCTTCGTCACAGGCACGTACTCGGCCACGGCAATTGCGCTCTTGCAATCTCCTGCCTCATGTGCAATAGTCCTCCTCTGAGAGTTGCATGGTAGCAACTCATGGCCGGGATTGCAACCAGGAGGGATCTCCTTTGTCCACCACGCCCAACCCAACCCGATGGACTGCGAGTCTACCCAACAGACAGCGGGGCACCAGCTCCAATCGACGATTGTGCCGCTCGGGCCGCCCAGCACAAGGGGACACGCCTCACGACCGCCTAGGCTTAGAGACGCGAGTCGGCTGCGACATCAGCCTCTCGTATCCGATCCCTCTGGGGGAGCGGTTACAGCCGCCGGATCAACGACGCCGAAGGCAGCGGAGCGAGGGCATCACTCCGACGTGGACTTGCGCCTCAGTAACCGCGAGCTCGCGCGCCAAGTGGTATCATCATACCTTCTCAGCCATAGGGAGGCAGTCATGATAGACAACCAGAAAAGCGACACACTCTCAGAAGCGGGACACGCGCATCATCCGGAGCCCGACCACTTCGAGATCCAAATTGATCGCAACCATTACACAGTGACGCTACGCGAAATGACCGGCTTGCAGCTACGCCATCTTCCCTCGCCACCAATTGGGCCTGATCGCGATCTCTTTGAAGTGGTACCCGCAGGCTCCGACAGAAAGATCAGCAACGAACAGCTTGTGGAAATCCGAGACGGCCTTCGTTTCTTTTCGGCGCCGGCTCAGATCAACCCGGGCACACAGACCTAATGCTGGAGGATTGCCTTGTTGCCACCAAATGACTCCAAGTACCTCATGGAACGGGTTGCGGATCATTCCGTAATACCCGAAGGGAACATGACGTGCGTAGTCGTTCGTAACTTCTGCTTGCCACCAGGCCTTAGTCGCGCACACGCGGACCTGCTACTCAGATTTAGCGCTGGTTACCCCGACATCGCCCCAGACATGTGGTGGTTTGACCCTCCTCTCCGGCGAGCGGCCGGAGAGCCTATTCCAGCTACGGAGGTAATCGAGAATCACCTGGGTCGCAATTGGCAGCGATGGTCTCGTCATCTATCTGCCGGACAGTGGCGATCCGGTATCGATGGCCTAGAAAGCTTCCTTGCGCTAATACGCAGCGAGCTTGAGCGCTCCGCCCCGCGCTCCATCCAATGATCGCGTCAATCGTAGTTCCGCAAACAATGGCAGAAGAACTTCATTCTGTCGCCAAGCTCTCAAGAGAAACTGCCGGCGTAATGTTGGCGGGTGTGGCCGAGGCGCCAAATGGCAATGTCAAGCTCCTTGGCCGCTACATACGATGGGTAAAAGAATCCGCATATAGTCGGCGAGAATCGGACGGGTTAACAATTCCCTCAGAGGGATACGTTCATGCGTTGGCTGAAGCGGAAACGCTTGGCGCCACCTGCATCTGGGTTCATACCCATCCAGGCGCGGGCGCATCGCCGCGGCCCAGCGAACACGACAAGGTTGTGGATCGCAAAATTGCGGATCTCTTTCGCCTCCGTTCAGGCAGTCCTTACTATGGAGCCATGATTTTCTCGCCCCGGCCTTCGGGACTTGCTTTCACCGGCCATCTGCAATACCAGGGCCGCCATGCCAACCGCATTGAACGCATGTGGGAAGTCGGTGATCGCTGGCGTCTGACTCGTGCAGAGGATTCAGCATTGCCTCCTCTACCTGATATCTATGATCGCAACGTGAGGGCTTTCGGAGCTGCTGTTCAACATACGCTCAGCGACCTCGAGATTGCCATTGTAGGTTGTGGTGGCACTGGTTCAGCAGTGGCGGAGCAACTCACTCGCTTAGGAGTCAGGCATCTCATCCTGATAGATCCCGATAAGCTCACAGAGAGCAATTTGACGCGGGTGTATGGGTCGCGCATCTCGGATATCGGTCAACCGAAGGTGCAAGTTCTAGCTCGGCATCTAGGAGGCATCGCTCCAGACCTCCGGTGCGAGACAGCCCAATCAATGGTTACACTGGAATCGGCAGCTCGCCGCCTTGTAGGGTGCGATCTCGTCTTTGGATGTACCGATGACAACGCTGGACGCTTGGTGCTTTCTCGCCTCGCAACCTATCTACTCACTCCGGTAATTGACGCCGGCATCCTCCTGAGCAGTGACGCTAGCGGCCACCTAACCGGAATTGATGGCCGCGTCACAGTTCTCTCTCCCGGACAAGCTTGCCTTATCTGCCGCGGCAGGATCGATCTCGCACGGGCGGCGGCCGAACTACTCACCCCTGATGAACGCAGGAGTCGTGAAGGCGAAGGCTACGCTCCTGCGCTAGGACGCACAGAGCCGGCGGTGGTCGCGTTTACCACGCTTGTAGGCGCAATTGCGGTGAGCGAACTACTGGAGCGACTGATCGGTTACGGACCAGATCCGCGGCCGAGCGAAACATTGATACGTTGTCACGAACGCGAGATGTCGACAAATGTATCTCTTCCACGGCAGGGTCACTACTGTCACCCGTCCAGCAATAAGCTCGGCCTGGGTGTCACACGACCATTTTTAGAGCAGACATGGCCGACATGACGAGACTTCCATGGTGGCAATGGCTGCCAGTATTTTGGTGGCGTATAGTTGCAGTCGTCGGCGCCGCGGATGACATCCCACGACGCCTGCCGCGCAACGGTGCGATTTTGGTTGGATCGCACAGTAGCCCGAAATGGATCGCTTTCGATTGCCCTTGCCGGCGAGGCCACCGCATCATGCTCAATACAGACAAGGTCCGTTCTCCGCATTGGTCGACAACGGTGCAAGGTCTCCTGACCATTTCTCCGAGCATCGACCACCGCCATCGTGCGGAGCGGTGCCACTATTTTATTCAGAACGGGCGTGTTAAATGGGTTCATTCCACGAAGAAGAAACGGCTTGTATTCGAGAAGCCGGCCAGTTGGTCGAGGAGGTAGCCATTGCCGACAGCAGCGGAAGTAACTAATCGACCAGAGCTCGTACTCGCACTCGTTGGCGCAGCAGGTACGCGTCTCAACGATCTATCGCTGGCCCTGAAGGCCGGACTGGAGTCATTTGGCTACCAGGTCGTGGATATTCGGCTTTCTGAACTATTGATGAGTTTTACAGGCTGGGCGAACCAGGCGGCAACCGGCGAGTTCGAGCGGATTAGACATCTGCAAGAGATGGGGAATGCATTCCGACGTCGGCTAGGGAAGGGCGATGCCCTCGCTCGGGCTGGCATCGCGGAAATCCGTAGGCAGCGCGCTAGTATTTCGGGAAGTCCGGATCAGCCCGCTGCTGGTCGCGCCTACATCCTGCGTCAGCTGAAACACCCCGAGGAGGTGGACCTGCTGCGGCAAGTGTATGGTTCTTCCTTTCTGCTCATCGCGGGCCATGCGCCTCTCGAAGTCCGTGCTGCGTACCTAGCGCAGCAAATGGCACGCGAGGCGTCTCAACCTGGGCAGGATGTACACTTCTACGGCAAGGCTCTGGAGCTAATTACAAGCGACGAGAAGCAAGAGAGTGAATACGGGCAGAACACGCGAGACACTTACCCCAAAGCGGATTTTTTCGCCAACTTGAGCCTTGCCTTGGGAGAAAATGAAGTCGGACGGTTTCTTGATCTGATCTTCGGTCATCCCTCCCATACTCCATCTCCTGAAGAATATGCCATGTATCAGGCAAGCGCCATATCTCTTCGGTCATCAGACGAAAGCCGCCAGGTTGGCGCTGCGATCGTCAGCGTCACCCTTGACGAACACAATAGGGTCAAGAACGCCGACATTATTGCTGTGGGGATGAACGAGGTTCCGCGTGGCGGTGGCGGCTTCTACTGGGACAAGGATTCACCTGACAATAGGGATCAGGCACTCTTTCAACAAGGTATCGATCGCGCTCGCGAGATTAAGATCAGCGCTCTGGCAGAGTTGATCGAGAAGATGAAGCAAAAAGCTTGGCTGCAGGCTACGCTCGCAGGCAGCACACCGCGAGCCCTCGCAAACTTGTTGGTTGAGGACCTTGGCCGAACACAGTTCATGGAAATCGGTGAGTTTAGCCGGCCGGTACATGCAGAGATGGCCGCACTCGTCGACAGTGCGAGAAGAGGTGTGGCCGTAAATGGCCATACAATGTATGTGACTACCTTCCCGTGCCACAATTGCGCTAAGCACATCATCGCTGCAGGACTTCATAAGGTAGTCTACTTGGAACCATACCCAAAGAGCAGAGCATACAATCTTCACGGCGAGGAAATCGTCCTCGAGTCTCCGGACGGAAGAGAGGTAGATGGAAAGGTTGTGTTCGCTGCTTTTAGCGGGGTCGCACCGCGTCAGTATCGAGGGCTGTTTTCGATGTCTGAGCGCGGCGCGAAGAAAGGGAGGGGAAAGCCGCTGTCTGTTTGGCTGGCTGAACGTCGCTCTCTATCACCACGGTATGTGCCTCAACATGCTGCGCTCTCCTACCTAGCCGCAGAACGTCAGGAAATGCTACACCTGCTGCCTGAGATCTATCGGTGGGACAGAGAGTCTCTCTGTCCGAGCTAGCTGCCAACCACTCTCGGTTCAACGCTGCTTGCGAGGTAAGGCGAGACTTGGACGGCGTCTGCCGAGACTGGCCCCCGTTATCGAGAGTTGTCACATCGAAGCGATGACAGCCCAGCGACAGCCCAGCTAGAGTTCTTGGCGACCTTCGCGTATCGCCTCTCTGACCTAAGATATGATTATAGAAGTGTTTAGCTGGTGTCCAGGGGCGGAATCGAACCGTCGCCCCCCGTGATCTTCAGTCGCATACCAGGTGGAAGTAGGCCGGCGCCGGCACCAGCTCGACTTCGACCCCTGTGGGCACCGCCAGCCCCCCCCCATCCCGCCCGACCACCCTCCCCGCCGGCCGCGGCAGTCTCCCCCGCCTAGGCACCGGGCTCCACCCAGCCACCACCTCGCCCCCATCCGGCCGCCGGAACCGGTAGAGCCGTGCCGGCGCCGGCGCCGGCAGCACCTCCTCCAGCCGGCACCCTTCGAGCTCCCGCAGCATCGTTCGCAGCGCAAGGAAGCTCGGCCGGCATCGCCCTCGCGGCGCCTCTCCAGGATCGACTAGTCCGTATCCTCTGGCCACCAGCTGCCACCAGAAGACCCTCTCGACCAGCCCGGTGCCGAGGGTCAGCAAGTAGTAGCGGACCAGGTAGTCCGCCTGGGTGTCCTCGTCGACCGAGACGTTGCGGCCGGCGGGGGAGTGCGGGCCTTCCCAGAGGGGCCAGTTCATCTCGGTGATCCAGCAGCGCCCATGGGCTTGGCGGCAGTTGATGCCGGTATCGGCGATGGCCCTCAGCAGTCTCACCTTGTCGACCGCGTCGAACCCCAGCTGCCGCCCTTCGGGCGGGCCGCTGCGGTCGACGTAGAGGAGCCCCGAGACGGCGTCGAAGTGGTAACCGGCGCCTTTCAGGTTGAGCGCCGCGATGGTCGAGTGGTACTCGAAGTCGATGACCGAGGGCCCGAGCAGCTCGACCCCGGGATGGCGGCGCAGGACTTCCTCGGCGCCTCGCGCCAGCTCGACGTAGTCGCGCAGGTTCCAGACGCCCCACTTGCTGCGGTTGATCGCCTGGCCGACCTGGAATCTCCGACCGTAAGGGGTGAAGCGCTCTCCGATACATGCAAGCGAAGCGCGCCAGCGGGCGGGGTCGCGCACCAGCTCGCGGTTCTGCGGCAGGGCGAAGGTGAGGTCGTAGCCGCGGCGGCTGAGCTCGGCGGCCAGCTCCTCTTCGGCGCGGTGGTCTTCCTGCCAGGGATGCAGGCGCAGCAGCAGGTGCCGCGTGCCCAGCTGCTCCACCAACTCCAGCAGGGCCTCCGGCGCCTCCGGCCAGGGGCGCAGGCAGACGCCGGCACCGTCCCAGGGGACCGGGCCGCCGTAGAGCTCGCGCGGCAGCTCGCGGTAGCGGCGCCAGACGCGCGGCAGGGCGCGGGCCACGGTGGCGGCCGTGGTGGCGTGGATCGAGGCGTCGGCGAGGCGGACCCGCAGCTTCGAGAGCCTGCCGGCATGCTGGTGCGGCTGGTCCGAGAGGCGGTCCCAGACGATCTGGTCGCGGGCGGGCGCGCCGGCCGGGGCCTCGGGGATGTGGGCGTGCGGCACGCGCACCACCCGCCGCGGCGCGCCGGCCGGGCGGCCGCGGCGCAGCCGCTTCTTCCAGCGGTTCTTCCACAGGAAGGCGTGGAAGTAGGCGCTGTAGAGAGCGCTTCCGAGCGCCGGCGGTCCGCCCTCGCGCCGCCAGTAGCCGGCCAGGAAGAGGCGCCGGTGCTCGGGACGCAGGACGTTCAGGCGCGACAGGTCGCGGGCGCGCTGCGACAGGCTCAGCCGGCGCCCGGGGCGCGCCCGGTTGAGGTCGACCAGGCTGAAGTCGTAGGGACCGTTCGGCGCCCCGTCCGTGCCCAGCCCGCGCGCCAGGACGTTGCCGCTCGACAGGTCGCGATGCCAGAACCCTGCGTCGTGCAGGCGCCGCACGAAGCCGCCGAGCTCGCGCAGGAACCGCGGCAGGTCGAGCGCCGGGAAGATCTCGCCAAGGCGGCCGGTGTTGGCGGCGCGCAGCAGGAAGCGCGCCTCGACTGCGCCGGCCAGGTAGCGGCAGACGTAGAAGCTCGGCCCGGTCGGGCATCGCGACTCGATCAGCAGGAGGGGCTCGGGGGTGGCGATGCCGGCGGCGGCCATGGCCTGCGCCACCCGCCAGCTCTTCGCCGCCTTGCTGCCACCCAGGCGCCGGCGCAGACGATCGCGCAGCCCGGTCAGGCGGAACTGCTTGACCACCACCTCGAGCAGGCCGGTGGCGGTCTCGCAGCGGGTCAGGTAGAGGTAGTTGCGCCCCCAATGGAGCGTCTTGGTCGCCGCTCCGGGATCGATCAGCCGCGCGATCGCGCGCTCGAAGTCGGGCAGCTCCAGACCGGCGGCGATCTGCCCGGTGAAATCGGCGAGGGAGAAGTCGCGGACCCCCGGCGCGCGCACGGGGTCCGCCTCGGCCGGCACGTCAGAGATCAGGGTTCGCTCTCGTTCCAACGTCGGGATCCCCGCCCCCACTAGACTTCCACCACGTCGAACCGCTCGTGATGGAGCTCGGGGTCGCTCTGCAGCAGCACTTTCACCTCCAGCGAGCGCTCCAGCTCGTCGAGGATGGCCCGCTCCTCCTGCTGCAGGGCGCGGGCGATCTCCGGGTGGACCCGCAGCAGCAGCTCGCCGTGCCCCATGCGGCCGCGCAGGCGCAGCAGCTCCTTGCGCAGGTTGAGGCAGATGGTGGCGAGCGACTTGATGCGCCCGCGGCCGGCGCAGTAGGGGCAGGGCTGGGTCAGCAGGCGCTCGAGGTTGGCCCGGCTGCGCTTGCGGGTGATCTCGACCAGGCCGAACTCGGAGATGTTGAGGAGCTTCGTCTTGGCGCGGTCCTTCTTGATCTCGTTTTCGAGGCTGGAGAAGACCTGCTCGCGGTGGGCCTGCTCGACCATGTCGATCAAGTCGATGACGATGATGCCGCCGAGGTCGCGCAGGCGGATCTGGCGGACGATCTCCTGCACCGCCTCGAGGTTGGTCTGCAGCACCGTGTCCTCGAGGTTGCGCTGGCCGACGAAGCGGCCGGTGTTGACGTCGATCGCCACCAGCGCCTCGGTGGGGTTGATGACGATGTAGCCCCCCGACTTCAGCCAGACCTTGCTCTTGAGCGCCGCCTCGATCTGGTCCTCGATGCCGAACTGCTCGAACAGGGTGGCGCCCTGGCGGAACAGCTTGACCTTGGCCACCAGCGCCGGCTGCACCTGGTCGAGGAACTCGACGATGCGCTCGTAGGTCTCCTCGCCGTCCACCCACAGGACGCTGAACTCCTGGCGCAGCAGGTCGCGCACCACGCGCAGCGCCAGGTCGAGGTCCTGGTGCAGCAGGGTGGGGGCCGAGACCTTGCCCGCCCGGTGGCGGATCTTGTCCCACAGCTTCGACAGGTAGGCGAGGTCGCTCTCGAACTCCTCGCTGCCGCGCCCGCCGCCGACGGTGCGCACGATCAGGCCGCCGCCGGCGACCGGCAGCTGGTGGAGCAGGCCGATCAGGCGCTCGCGCTCGGCGTCGTCGTCGATGCGGCGGGAGACCCCGAAGTGGCGCACCGTCGGCAGCAGCACCAGGTAGCGGCCGGGCAGCGTCACGTGGGTGCTGATGCGCGCCCCCTTGTTCGGCAGCGGGTCCTTCACCACCTGCACGATGATCTCCTGGCCGGGCTTCAACAGGTCGGCGATCGACGGCGCCGCCTGCTGCGCCTGCGCCTGCTGCCCTTGCTGGGCGTGCACCGGCGCCGGTATCGCCGGCAGCGGGGACCCGGGCGCCATCCCCGCCGCCCCCGCTCCCCCGCCCTCCCCCCGCGCCGCCGGCTCGTCGGCGGCGGTCTCCCCGAGCTCCTGGTCTTCCATCGCCTCGACGTCGGCCGCCACGTCGCTGACGTAGAGGAAGGCGTCGCGCTCGAGCCCGACGTCGACGAAGGCGGCCTGCATGCCGGGCAGCACCCGCGTCACCCGCCCCTTGTAGACGTTGCCCACCATGCCGCGGTGCCGGCGCCGCTCGACGAAGATCTCGGTCAGGCGGTCGTCCTCCAGCACCGCGATGCGGGTCTGGTGCGGATCGCTCTCGATCAGCATCTTCTGGGTCATGGCGGGCAAGGAGGGCGGGCGGGCGGCGGTCGATGCTCGGGGTCAATGGCGGCGGTCGATGGCGGCGGTCGATGGTCGGCGGTCGGCGATCAGCGATCAGGACGGGCGGCCGTGCCGCTAGCGGTTCACGTACCGGCGCAGGTCGACGCCCAGCATGGTGCCGGTGCCGACGAAGTTGACCATGGTGAACGAGCCGCCGTAGGAGAGGAAGGGCAGCGGGATGCCGGTGATCGGCACGAAGCCCACCACCATCGAGGAGTTGTAGAGGACGTGGAAGCAGAGCACCGAGAGCAGGCCGGTGACCAGCAGGATGCCGGCGCGGTCGCGCGCGCGCATGGCGATGCGGGCGGCGCTCGCCACGTACAGGCAGTAGAGCCCGAGCACCGTCACCACGCCGAGGAACCCCCACTCCTCGGCCAGCACCGAGAGGATGAAGTCGGTGTGCCGCACCGGCAGGAAGCGCAGCTGGCTCTGGGTGCCCTGCATGTAGCCCTTGCCCGTCATCTCGCCGGAGCCGACCGCGATCTTGCTCTGGCGCACCTGGTAGCCGGCTCCCAGCGGATCGGTCTCGGGCGACAGGAAGGTGAGCACCCGCTGCCGCTGGTAGCTCTTCATGCCGAACGACCACATGCCGGCCCCCAGCACCACCGCGGCGAGCGCCGCGATCAGCAGCACGCGCAGCCGCACCCCCGCCACCAGCAGCATGCCGATCAGGATCGGGGCGAACATCATCGAGCTGCCCAGGTCCGGCTCGACCAGCACCAGCACCATCGGCACCGCGACGATGGCGACCGCGACCAGGATCTGCGGCAGCTCGAGCACCCGCCGGTTCAAGCCCGACAGGTAGCGGGCGAGGACCAGGATGGTGGCCAGCTTGGCGAACTCCGAAGGCTGGAACTGCCACGGGCCGATGCGCGCCCAGTGGGCGGCGCCGCCGTGGGAGATGCCGGCCACCAGCACCAGCACCAGCAGCACCAGGCCGACGGCGTAGAGCACGATCGAGAAGTCGAGCAGCAGGTGGTAGTCGATGCTCATCGCGGCCACCAGCAGGAGCACGCCGATGCCGAGCCACAGCGCCTGGCGCGGCAGGTAGTCGACGGTCATCTCGGAGCTGGCGCTGTGGACGGTGGCGAGGCCGATCGCCGACAGCAGCAGCACCGACATCACCAGGCCGCCGTCGATCGACGACAGGTGGCGCAGCGCCGGTTTCTCTTCAGCGAGCGTCGCCATGGCTGGCCTCGATGCTCAGGTACTTCTGGTACAGCGCCTTGGCGATCGGCGACGCGTTGTGGCCCGAGCCGCCGTGCTCCATGAACACCGAGACCACCAGCCGCGGGTCGCTCTCGGGCGCGAAGGAGGTGAACCAGCCGTGGTCGCGGTACTTGAAGGGCAGGTTCTCCTTGCGCGTATGCTGGGCGACCACCTGCACGCTGCCCGTCTTGCCGGCGATGTCGAAGCCCGGGAGGTGCGCCGTCGAGTAGGCGGTGCCGCTGGGATCGTTGACCACTCCCCAGAGGCCCTGGCGCACGATGGCCAGCGCCCGCGGGTCGAGGTTGGCGCTCCGCGGCGGCGGGTACGGCAGGTTCTTGACGATGTGCGGCGTGATCCGGTAGCCGCCGTTGGCCACCACCGCGGTCATCGCCGCCATCTGCAGGGGCGTCAGCAGCATCGGCCCCTGCCCGATGGCCACCGAGATGGTCTCGCCCGCGTACCAGGGCTGGTGGCGCGTCTTCAGGCTCCAGGCCGCGTCGGGGACCAGCCCCTCCTTCTCGCCCGGGATGTCGATGCCGGTCGGCGCGCCGAGGCCGAATTGGCGGGCGTAGTGGGCGATGCGCTCGATGCCGAGGCGCTGCCCGAGGTGGTAGAAGAAGACGTCGCAGGAGCGCGTCAGCGCCTGCACCACGTTGACCGAGCCGTGCCCCTCCTTGCGCCAGCAGCGGAACGGGTGCCCGTAGATGACCGTCGAGCCGCTGCAGCTCAGGCGGAAGCCCAGGTCGATCAGGTGCTCGGAGAGGCCGGCGGTGGCCATCACGATCTTGAACGTCGAGCCGGGCGAGTAGGCGTTCTGCATCGCCCGGTTCTGCAGCGGGTTGTTCGGCGCGTCGAGCAGCGCCTGCCAGTCGTCCTGCTGCAGGCGGTGGGTGAAGAGGTTGGAGTTGAACGAGGGGGACGAGACCAGCGCCAGCAACTCGCCGTTGCGCGGGTCCATGACGATGATGGCGCCCACCTTCTCCGGCCCGTCGAGCCAGCTCGCCGCCTCCTGCTGCAGCTCGAGGTCGAGCGACAGGGTGAGGTCCTTGCCGGGCTGCGCCGGCACCTTGCCGAACTCCCGCAGCAGCTCGCCGCGGCTGTCCACCACCACCACCCGCTCGCCGTCCTTGCCGCGCAGCACCGCGTCGTAGCGCTTTTCGATGCCCTTCTTGCCGGTCACGTCGCCGGGGGCCACCGCGCCGCCGGAGCGGTCGATCTCCTCCTGCGCCGCCTCGCCGATGTAGCCGATGACGTGCGCCGTCTGCTCGCGATGCCGGTAGAGACGGGTCTGCTGCACCTCGACCTCGAACTCGGGGTACTCGAGCGCCTCGACCCCGAAGCGGGCCACCTCGGCCAGGCTGAGGTTCTCCGCCAGCAGCACCGGCTTGAACACCGGCACGCCGCGGTAGCGCTCCATCAGGTCCTCGAGATCGGCGAGCGGCCGCCCCAGCACCGTCGAGGCGAACGCCAGGCTGCGGTCGAGCGAGGTGGCGCGGCTGCGGTCGACCATCAGGTTGTAGCTCGGCAGGTTCTCGACCAGCAGGCGGCCGCGGCGGTCGAAGATGAGCCCGCGCGGGGCGATGATCGGCAGCTTGCGCAGCCGGTTGTTCTCGGCCAGCTCGCGGTAGTAGTCGCCCTGGGCGATCTGCACGAACCAGAAGCCGGAGCCGATCAGCACCAGCAGGCCGGTCACCGTCCCGGCCAGCAGGCGCACCCGCCCGATCAGGTCGTCGCGATGCTCTCGAACTACTTGCATGATCTCATCCCAAGCGGTCATCCCAGGCGCAGCCGGCCCATGCGCCCGCGCCGGCGCGCCTCGAAAGCCAGGCGGAAGCGCCCGGCGAGCCCGTAGACCAACATGCCGAGGACCCCGCAGGCAACCCCCTTCGCGGCCGCCTGCGCCAGCATGCCGAGCGGATCGGGCAGCGACGGGTTGGGGAGCAGCAGGAAGGCGAGGGCGGCGACGAGGACCTGCTGCAACAGCGACGCGAAGCTCACCACCGTGAACACTCCCGTGGCCCGCTGGATCACCAGGCGCTGCGCGAGCCGCGCCATGCCATAGGCTACCGCAGTGTCGGCGAACCCGTAGAGGCCGAAAGGACCGCTGGCCAGAGTATCTTGCGCCAGCCCCGCCAGCAAGCCGAAGAGCATCGCCTGCAGCGTGCTGCCGGAAAGCGCCGAGAGCGCCAGGACCACCAGGAAGACGTCCACCCGCTCCGGGAACGTCGGCAGCAGGCGCGTGCCGAGGAAATGCAGCAGGACCGCGACCGCCAGGCCGCCCAGCAGCTTAGCGGCGCGCATCGGGGACCGCCTTGACCAGCTGCTGCGGCAGGGGGGCGTGCTCGAGCAGGTAGACCTGGTCGAGGGCGCCGAGATCCACCGCCGGCGTCACGCGGATCTTGTGGAACAGCTGGCCGCCCGCCTCGACCGACACCACCGTGCCCACCGGGATGCCGCGCGGATAGACGCCGTCGATGCCGGCGGTCAGCACGCTGTCGCCGGGCCGCACGTCGACCGAGACCGGCACGTACTCGAGCGACAGCCCGCCCCCTTCCTGGCCGCTGCCGCGCAGCACCCCCTGGCGGCGGGTGCGCAGGATCATGGCCCCGACCGAGGCGGCGCGGTCGGTGATCAGCTGCACCTTGGCGTAGGGACCCGCCACCACCACCACCCGCCCGACCAGGCCGGCCGGCGACAGCACCGGCTGGTTGACCGCCGCCGGCTTCGCGCCGGTGTAGAGCATCAGCGAGCGCAGCCAGGAGGCGTAGTCGGCATAGACCACGTCGACGGCGCGGATCTCGCCGAGCAGCGGCGCGCTGTAGCGGACGGCGTCTCCCAGCCGGGCAAGCTCCTGCTCGACGTCGCCCAGGCGCAGCAGCCGCAGCCGCAGCTCTTCGACGTCGCGCCGCAGCCGGCGGTTCTCGTCGAGCAGCCGCCCCTGCAGCTCGACCTTGTGGCCGACCGCGACGGCGCCGCCCGAGGCGGCGGTCACCAGCCGCGCCACCGGCCCGAGGACGCGCATGCCGATCACCTCGGCGTAGGTCCGCGACCGGGTGCTGCGGGCGCCCTCGATCGCCACCAGCACCAGCTGCCCCAGCAGCAGGACGGTCAACAGGTAGCCGGTGCGGCGCTCGTCCACGGTCCCGCGCAGGGCTAACGAATCGAGACTTTGCGCAGCAGGTCGATGTCCGACAGCACGCGGCCGGTGCCGAGCACCACCGAGGCCAGCGGGTCCTCGGCCAGCACCACCGGCAGGCCGGTCTCGTCGCGCAGCCGCTGGTCGAGGTTGCGCAGCAGGGCGCCGCCTCCCGACAGCACGATGCCCTTGTCCATGATGTCGGCCGACAGCTCGGGCGGCGTGCGCTCGAGCGCCATGCGCACGGCCTCGACGATGGTGGCGACCGTCTCCGCCAGCGCCTCGCGGATCTCCTCGTCCGAGATCGACAGCGTCTTCGGCACGCCCTCGACCAGGTCGCGCCCCTTGATGTCGAGCTTGATCTCGTCCTTGAGCGGATAGGCGGAGCCGAGCTCGATCTTGATGATCTCGGCGGTGCGCTCGCCGATCAGCAGGTTGTACTTGCGCTTCAAGTACTGGATGATGGCGACGTCCATCTCGTTGCCGGCGATGCGCACCGAGCGGCTGTAGACGGTGCCGGCGAGCGAGATCACGGCGACGTCGGTGGTGCCGCCGCCGATGTCGACGATCATGTTGCCCGACGGCTCGGTGATCGGCAGCCCGGCGCCGATCGCCGCCATCATCGCCTGCTCGACCAGGAACACCTCGGAGGCGCCGGCGCGCATCGCCGAGTCGCGCACCGCGCGCTTCTCCACCTGGGTGATCTCCGAGGGCACGCCGATGACGATCCGCGGATGGACGTACATCTTGCGGCCATGGGCCTTCTTGATGAAGTACTCCAGCATCCGCTCGGTGACCTCGAAGTCGGCGATGACGCCGTCCTTCATCGGCCGGATCGATTCGATGTTGCCGGGAGTGCGGCCGAGCATCTCCTTGGCTTCGATGCCGACCGCCTCGATGCGGTTGGTGAGCTTGTTGATGACCACGACGGAGGGCTCGCGCACCACGATCCCCTGGTTGCTGGCGTAGACCAGGGTGTTCGCCGTGCCGAGATCGATGGCGAGGTCCTTCGAGAAGTAGCGCAGTAAGGACGCGAAGGGCATCAGCCTGTCTGTTTCCTCTGGTTAGCTCCGCGCCCGGAGGGCGGCGAAGAGCGGCCGGCGGCCGGAGGCCGGCGGCTGGTTACCGGTGGCCCGCACGGTGCGGGACGCCTGGCGGGACGCCTGGATGACGATGGATGCGTGTGGAGCCGATCACTGGGTTAGTGGGACGTGGGAGGTGATAGGAGGTACCTAGTGTCCACTAGGGACCCTCCACCAGCACGCGGCGGCGGCGCACCGTCTCGCTGCCCCACCGGTCGCGCGCCCGGATCTCGATGTAGCTATAGCCTTCCTTGTTGAACTGGACCGTTTTCTTGAACGAGCCGTCGACGCCGACGGCGGCCTGCTCGCCGTTGATGTCGAGCCGGGAGCCGGGAGTGCACCGCCCGGCGACGATGAAGATACTACCGTAGGATTTGACGTCCACGAGATCCAGCTCGGGAGGGGCGTTGGGGCGGTCGTCGGCGCCCTTGCCCGAGGCGACGCGGAACCGGCGCGGCCGGCTCCAGGGACCCTCGGTGCCGTCGCGGCCGAAGGCGGCGACCCGCCAGAAGAAGGTCCCCTCGCCGCGCAGGCCGAGGGTGGCCTTCGGCCGGGAGCGGTTCTCGACGCTGATCAGGTTGTCGCCGAAGAGGTGGTTGCGCGACACCTGCAGGGCGTAGCGGGCCGAGCCGGGGACGGTGTTCCAGGAGAGCACCAGGCTCTGCGACCGGTCGAGGTCGAGCTCGCGGTTGTCGGCCGGCTCGAGCGGCTCGGGCGGCGACGGCAGCTTCTGCGCCGGCGACAGCAGGTCGCCGGTCTGCACCACCTGCTGCAGCTCGCCGACCTCGCGCGTCATGCCGCCGTCGGCCGCGAGCTCCATGCCGCCGCGCACGGCGCCGAAGCGGCCGCGCTTGCCGCTGCGCTCGTAGGTGACGAAGGCTTCGGACTCCTCGCGCACCTTGGCGACGGCGCCGGGGGTCTTGACCTGGCTCGGCCGGCTGGCGGTGTTGAGGTTCACCCAGCCGTACTCCATCTGGATCGTCTGGTCGGCCGCGGCCTCGCCGGCGGCGCCCTCGGCCGGGGTCCCGCCCGGGGAGATCACGAACTGGGTGTTGCCGCGCACGGTGTAGAGGGTGCCGTCGAGGAAGACGATCTCGGCCGAGCCGCCGTTGCCGGTGCGGACGTAGTCGCCGGCGCGCAGCGGCAGGCGGGGGCGCGCCTCCTCCCAGCTGCCGGCGTCGGAGCGCTTGTACTCGACCTCGCCCTGCAGGGAGATGAACTGGGCCTGGCCGCCGGAGTTGGTGAGCGCGACGGTGTCGAGGATGGACTGCAGGAGCTTGCGGCAGGTGACGGCGTTCGCCAGGGCGGTGCGGAAGCGCCGCTGGGCGAAGTCGTTGCGGGCTTCCTGGAGGCGCTGGATGCCGGCCTCGTACTCGCTCTTGAACTCGCCCACCTTGACGTCGTCGCGCACCTGCGCCAGGAGGCGCTGGTCGGCGTCGATGACCAGGCGGGAGTTGCGCTCGAGGGACTTGCCCTCCCACGACCGGTAGGCCAGGTAGCCGCCGGCCAGGACCGCGGCGATGAGCAGCAGGACGACCCAGCCGCGCAGGGTGTCGACCGAGATGCTGTACCAGTCCTTGCGCGTGCGGATCGGCTTGCGGGCGGGCGACGCGGGCGGCGCAGGCAACGAGAATCCCCTTCCTGTGGGTCCTTCTTATTCGGGTTGGCGAATATATCACAGAGGCGGGAGGCGGGCCCCGCTCAGCCTCGGATCACCGGGGATCACCGGCGACGTTCCTGCAAGAGGCGCCGGAGCCAGCTCAGGACCTGGTCGACCTGGTCGTTGGGGCGGATGCGGCTGGCGGCCAGGAGGTCGGCGGCGGCGCGGCGGAGATCTCCCTGGTAGAGGCTGATCATGCCCTGGAAGTAGCGGGCACGCTGGTTGGCGGGATTGGCGGCGAGGAGGCGGGCGAGCTCGGCGAGGGCGGCGGCGGCGCGGGCGGGGTCGGCGGCGAGCGCGCGGAGGCCCGGTCGGCCGCCGAAGGGTGGGAAGAGGCGGAGCTCGAGGCGGCCCAGCGGCTCGGCGTAGCGCGGGCCGCGGCGGAGGTAGACGGCGCAGAAGTCGTCCCAGTAGACGAGGCCCCAGCGGCCGGCGGCGACGTCGGGCTGGATGCCGGGGTAGTCGTGCTCGGCGATGAGCAGCCAGTCGAAGCGGTGACGGGCGGCGGTGAAGGCGAAAGGGTGGGTGGCGACCTCGCGCACCAGCTCGGCGAAGACGTCGTTGCGGCCGTCCCAGAAGACCGGCACGCCCAGGCGCCAGCCGATGAAGCCGCCCCAGTTCTGGTGGTTGAAGAGGTGGTCGCCGGGGGCGGCAAGGCCCTGGCCGGCGACGAAGCGCGCGGCCGCCTGCGGGAAGGGCTCGGCGATCAGGCCGCCGGCGGCGGGGGGACGCCGCGCCCAGCCGGCCGCCGCCGCCACGATCGCCGCCGCGCCCGCCGGCAGCAGGAAGAGCGCCGCCAGCGCCGCCGCCAGGGCGGGCCTCCCGGCGAGGCCCCGCAGCCCGCCGCCGGCGGCGGGGCGGGTTGGCGGGACCGGGGGGGCGGCCGGAGCGTCAGCTGCCGGGGCCGGCAGGACGAGCAGTTTGTAGAGGATCGGCAGGGCGATCACCACCAGATCGAAGACGAAGCGGTGGGAGAGGAGAGTGAGGACGAAGAAGGCGGCGATCCCGGCCGCCTCGGCCGGCGAGAGGCGCCGGGCCTGGCGTAGCGGCAGCAGCGACAGCAGCAGCAGGACCAGCAGCAGCCAGAGAGCGGCGTCGGCCCCGCCGCCGGTAGCGGCGGTGGCCGAGAAGTGCCCGAGCTCCCAGGGGATGCCGCTCGCGTACAGGATGCGCCCGAGCAGGAAGGGATAGCGGGGCGCGTCGAGGCCGTTCGGGTTGAGCAGCGTCAGCGCCGCCGCCGCGGCCAGGGTCCACAGGTAGGGGGCCGCGGCGGCCAGGCGCGCGGAGCGGCCGGCAGCCGCGGGCAAGGGCCCCGACGCGGGCGACGAGGCGGGCGGAGGCGGAACCGGGCCGCGCGCGCGCCCGCCGGCGAACGGCTCGAGCGCGTGGAGCGCCAGGACGAAGAGCCCGAAGACGACGCCCGAGTGGAGGTTCGCCCACGGCCAGAACAGCGCCGCGGCCGCGGCCAACCAGCGGCGCCGGCCGGTGCGGCGGTAGCGGCCGAGGGCGGCCAGGACCAGCGCCAGCATCAGCTCGCCGGCCAGGGCGGCGCGCAGGAAGATCTCGGGCGAGACGGCCCACAGCCCCAGCCCGAGGAGCGCCGCCAGCAGCAGGCAGCGCGCCGTGGCGCCCGCTCGCGGGCCTGCATCCGGCTGCGCGGCTGCGCCGGAGCCGGAGCCGGCGCCGGCGCCGGCGAGATCCACCGCGCGCCAGGCGACGGCGGCGAAGATGGCCAGGGCCAGCAGCGCGGTCGCCGCCACCAGGCCGCCCAGCCCGCCGGCGCGGTAGATCAGCCAGCTGGCCAGCGAGAACCCCCACTCGTGGGTGATCCAGCGCGCGCCCAGGCGGGTGTACGAGAAGAGGTCGGCGAGCGGCACCCGGCGATGGGCGGCGATCCACTCGCCGGTGCGCAGGTGCCAGAAGAGATCGTCGTGCACCAGCGGGTGCAGCGACCAGGCCAGCGCCAGGGCCAGCAGCGCCGCGAACGCCAGCGCGCACGCCAGTTGCCCGCCGGCGCCCCCGGCGGTTGTGCGGCCGGGCCGGCGGCTGGTAAAGTGCTGCTCCCTCCGGCGCCTCGCGGCCCGGAGCGAAAGGAGTCGTTGTATGCTCAAGGTTCTCCGCGAAAACGTGAAGTACTTGAGTTGGATCCTGTGGGTGATTATCGCCCTGTTCGTGCTCTTCATCTTTGCGGACTTCGGCGCCGGGCTCGGCGGCACCAGGGACAACGTCTCCTGGTACGCCAAGGTCGGCGGCACCACCATCTCCCGCGCCGACTACCAGCACTCCTACCGGCTGGTCGAGGGCCAGTTCCGCCGCCAGTTCGCCGACCAGTACACGCCCGATCTCGCCAAGCAGCTGCAGGTGCCGATGCGGGCGCTGGACAAGGCGATCACCGACGCGATCCTGCTGCGCGAGGCGGAGCGTATCGGCCTCGCGGTGAGCGATGCCGAGGTGCGCGACGCCATCCTCGAGGAGTTTCACGACGACCAGGGGCGCTTCGTCGGCCAGGAGCAGTACACCCAGGTGCTGCAGCAGAACGGCTACACGGTCTCGACCTTCGAGGAAGAGATCCGGCAGCAGATCCTGAAGCAGAAGCTGGTCGCGGCGCTGCGGGCCGATCTCTACGTCAGCGACGCCGAGGTCGAGAAGACCTATCGCGAGCAGGTCGAGCGCGCCAAGATTCGCTACATCGAGGTGCCGCAGAGCCGCTTCGGGAACCTCACGGTGCCGCAGAGCGAGGTCGCCGCCTACTTCCAGCAGCACCGCCAGGAGTACCGCCTGCCCGAGCAGCGCGAAGGCGCCTACCTGCTGGCGGAGGCCAGCCGGCTTCTCGACCAGGCGAAGCCCTCCGACGCCGACCTCAAGGCCTACTACGACGCCCACCAGGACGAGTACAAGCAGGACGAGCAGGTGAGCGCCAGCCACATCCTGCTGCAGGTCAACGACAAGCGCACCGACGCGCAGGCCCGCGAGCAGATGGAGGCGATCAAGAAGCGGATCGACAACGGCGAGGACTTCGGCGCCGTCGCGCGCCAGGTCTCGGAAGATCCTTCCAGCAAGACCAACGGCGGCGATCTCGGCTACTTCGCCCGCGGCCGCATGGTCAAGGAGTTCTCGGACGCCGCCTTCTCGGCGACGCCCGGCAGGCTGGTGGGGCCGATCAAGTCGCCCTTCGGCTATCACCTGTTGAAAGTCACCGGCCGGCGGCCCGCCGGCACCCAGCCCTTCCCCGAGGTGCGCGATCAGATCCGCAGCCGCCTGGCGTTCGAGAAGGCCCGGCAGCTCGCCGAGGCCAAGGCCAAGGAGCTGGCCCGGCGCCTCGCCGCCGACAAGCCGAAGAGCGCGGAGGCGCTGCAGGCCCTCGCCAAGGACAACCCGGGGGTGACCTTCACCGCCACGGGCAAGTTCTCGCAGCAGGAGCCGGTGCCCGGGCTGGGCCTGGTGCAGCAGTTCAACGCCGCCGTCTTCGCGGCCAAGGCCGGCGACGTCACGGGCGCCATCGAGATCCCCCGCGGCTGGGCCGTCGCCTTCGTGCAGGCGGTCCACCCGGCGCACCTGGCCGAGCTGTCCGAGGTCGAGGCGAAGGTGCGGCAGGCGCTGGTCACCCGCAAGCAGCAGGAGCAGGCCGTCGGGGCGCTGAACCGGGCGCGCCAGGAGATCCAGCAGGGCAAGTCGTTCGACCAGGCCGCGGCCGAGCTCGCGGTGCAGGTCAAGGAGACGCCGGAGTTCGGCGGCACCGGGCCGATCCCAGGCCTCGGCCCCAGCCCGCAGCTGATCAAGCTGGCCCTGTCGCTGCCCACCGGCCAGGTGGGCGGGCCGGTCGCCGTCAGCCGCGGCGCCGTGCTCTTCCAGGTCACCGACCGCAAGACCTGGGAACCGGCCAAGTTCGCCGCCGCCAAGGAGCAGACCCGGCAGAGCCTCCAGCAGCAGAAGCTCGCCACGATCCTCGGGGCGCTGCTCGAGCGCCGCAAGCGCGAGCTCGGGGTGGACTACAACCGCAAGCTGCTCGAGTCGCTGGGCGTCTCCGTGGACGGGATGCAGCAGCAACAGGCGGGATAGGCCTGATCGGATACCTCCAGGGCACGGTCCTGCGCTCCAGCCCCGAACGGGTGCTGGTCGACGTCCAGGGCGTCGGCTACGAGGTCCAGATCCCGCTGTCCACTTTCTACGAGATCGAGCGCGCCGGCCCGGGCGGCGCGATCCGGCTCTTCATCCACACGCATCTGCGGGAGGACGGCATCGCGCTGTTCGGCTTCTGGACCGAGCGCGAGAAGCAGCTGTTCGAGAAGCTGATCGCGGTCTCCGGCATCGGCCCCCGCTTGGCGCGGGTCGTGCTCTCCGGCATGGCCGCGGACGACCTGCTGACGGCGCTGGCCGCCGGCGATCTGGGCCGCCTCACCAGCATCCCCGGCATCGGCCGCAAGACCGCCGAGCGGATGGTCCTCGAGCTCAGGGACAAGATGCGCGAGCTCGCCGCCGAGCTCCCCGGCCGTGCGGCGCCGGCCAGCGAAGAGGTGGTCTCCGCCTTGGTCAACCTCGGCTACAAGCCCACCCAGGCCGAGCGCGCCGTCGCCGAAGCGCGCCGCGACCGCCCCGAAGCCCCCTTCCAGGACCTCCTGCGCGCCAGCCTCAACCGACTGTCGCGGCTCTAGGGAGGGGTCGCCGGAGAGACCGGTGGCGCCTTCATCTACAATGAAGGTGCATGCTTTCCGAGGATCGGCTGCTCTCAGGCGTACCGGACCCCGAGGATCTCGGGGTCGAGCCTTCGCTGCGGCCGCGCCAGCTCGAAGAGTACGTCGGGCAGCGCAAGATCGTCGACAACCTGCGGGTGTTCATCCGCGCCGCGCGCGAGCGCGGCGAGAGCCTCGATCACACGCTGCTGTTCGGCCCCCCGGGCCTCGGCAAGACGACGCTCGCGCATCTCATCGCCACCGAGATGGGCGCGCCGCTGCGCGTCACCTCCGGGCCGGTGCTCGAGCGCGCCGGCGACCTTGCCGCCATCCTCACCAACCTCGAGACTGGCGAGGTGCTGTTCATCGACGAGATCCACCGCCTCGGCCCGACCGTCGAGGAGATCCTCTACCCGGCGCTCGAGGACTACCGGCTCGACCTGGTGATCGGCCAGGGGCCCGCCGCCCGCACCGTCAAGATCATGCTGCCGCGCTTCACGCTGGTGGGCGCCACCACCCGCGCCGGCCTGATCAGCGCGCCGCTGCGGGCGCGCTTCGGCATCGTGCACCGCCTCGACTTCTACAACCCGGCGGAGCTGTCGCAGATCATCAAGCGCTCGGCCCGCCTGCTGGCGATCGAGATCGACGAGGCCGGCGCCCACGAGGTGGCCCGCCGCAGCCGCGGCACGCCGCGGGTGGCCAACCGGCTGCTGCGCCGGGTGCGTGACTTCGCGCAGGTGGAGCGCACGGAGCGCATTGACCTCGACGCGGCGCGCAGCGCGCTGGCCCTGCTCGAGGTGGACGAGCACGGCTTCGAGGACGTGGACCGCAAGCTCCTCGGCACCCTGATCGCCCATTACGACGGCGGCCCGGCCGGCCTCAAGGCACTGGCGGCGGCGGTGGGGGAGGATGCCGGCACCCTCGAGGACCTCTACGAGCCCTACCTCATCCAGGAAGGCTTCCTGCAGCGCACGCCGCGCGGCCGGGTGGCCACCCGCCGAGCCTACGAGCACCTCGGCCTGCCGCCGCGGCACGGCACCACGGGCCGGCTCTTCTGATCCCGGCGGCCCGGCTCCCTCGGCTCGCACTCATCGCTCCGATCGCTCTCATCGTTCCGATCGCACTCATCGCACTCATCGCTCTGGTCGCACTCATCGTTCCGATCGCTCCGATCGCTCCGCCTCCTTTCGTGGCCGTGATGGCTCTCATCGTTCCGCTCTGCCGCCGGGCCCGCCGATGCGCCGCGCCGCGCTGATCTACAACCCCATCGCCGGCCGCGGCCGCTGGGAGCGGGTGCTCGAGGCCGTCCTCCGCACCTGCCGGCGGGAGGGCTTCGAGCTCGAGCCGGTGCCGACCGCGGCGCCCGGCCAGGCGACCGACCTGGCCGGCGATCTCGCTCGCGAGGGGCGCGTCGAGGCGGTCTTCGCGCTCGGCGGCGACGGCACCGCCCGCGAGGTCGCCTGCGGCCTGCTGGGCAGCCGGACGCACCTGGGCATCCTGCCCGGCGGCACCGCCAACCTGATGGCGCTCGCCCTCGGGCTGCCGCGCGACCCGGTCGCCGCCGCCGCCGTGCTCTGCCACGGGGCCGCCCGCCCGTTCGACGTCGGGCTCGCCGGCGCCAGCGCGTTCCTGATGATGATCTCGGCGGGCCTCGACGGGCGCGCCCTGGCCGTTCTCGATCGCGGCTGGAAGGCGCGACTCGGCAAGACGGCGGTGCTCTTGCAAGGCGTGCGCGAATGGTGGCGCTACGGCTTCCCCGAGATCGAGGTCATGGCCGACGGCAAGCAGCTGCCGCCCGCCACCTTCCTCGCGGTGTGCAACATCCCCTACTACGGCGGCAGCTTTCGCATGGCCCCGGGCGCCCGTCCCGACGACCGGCGCTTCGAGCTGGTGACCTTCCACGGCAGCGGCCGCGCCGCCACCCTCGCCTTCATCCTCGGCGTGATGAGCGGCAGGCACACGCGGCGCCGCGACGTCGGCGTGCGGTCGGTGGAGGAGGTCGTCTTCACCGTCCCCCGGGGGGCCGGCGTACAGGTCGACGGCGACGCGCTCCCGGCGGCCGGCGCGGACACCCCGGAGATGGGCGACATCGCCCGCGGCGCTCGCATCGCCGGGCAGGAGGGTGCCACCTTCCTCGTCCGGCTGGCGCCGGACCCGCTGCTGGTGCTGGCGCCCCCGGCGGCGGCGGCGGCGGCCGGAGCGCCCGAGGACCCGCGGGCATGACGGCGGGAGCGGACGAGACCATGGCGAAGTCCGAGAGCGGCGCGGCCACCGCGTCGGGCGCGACGCGCGACGAGCCGCGGCGCGGGCTCGACGCCATCTTCGCGCCGCGCTCGATCGCCGTCATCGGCGCCTCCCGCCGGCGCGACTCGATCGGCTTCGCGCTGCTCCACAACCTGGTCGCCAACCAGTTCGAGGGCGCCATCTTCCCGGTGAACCCGCACGCCCGCGCCATTCACTCGCTGCGCTGCTATGCGTCGATCGCCGAGATCCCCGACCCGATCGACTTGGCGGTGGTCATGGTGCCGCGCCGCGCGGTGCAGGAGGTGATCGAGCAGTGCCTGGCCCGCGGCGTCCGCGGCCTGGTGGTGATCACCGCCGGCTTCGGCGAGACCGGGCCGGAGGGGGCGGCGCGCGAGGCGCGGCTGCGCGAGGCGGTGCGCGCCGCCGGGGCGCGCATGATCGGCCCCAACTGCATGGGCGTGCTCAACACCGCCGCCGGCATCTCGCTCAACGCCACCTTCGCCCCAACCCCGGCGCGCGCCGGCCACCTCGGTTTCGTCAGCCAGTCGGGCGCCCTGGGCGTCGCCATCCTCAACGTCATGCGAGACATGGACATCGGGCTGACCCAGTTCGTGTCGATGGGCAACAAGGCCGACGTCTCGGGCAACGACCTGCTGGAGTACTGGGAGGACGACCCCGAGACGCGGGTGATCGCGATGTATCTCGAGTCTTTCGGCAACCCGCGCCGCTTCACCGAGATCGCCAAGCGCGTCACGCGCAAGAAGCCGGTCCTGGTGGTCAAGTCCGGGCGCACCGCCGAGGGCGCGCGCGCCGCCACGAGCCACACCGGCGCCATCGCCGGCACCGACGTGACCGTGTCCGCCCTGCTCGAGCAGTGCGGCGTGCTGCGCGCCAACACCATCGAGGAGCTGTTCGACGTCGCCCGCGCGCTGGCGCGCTCGCCGCTGCCGGCCGGTCCCCGGGTCGGCATCGTCACCAACGCCGGCGGTCCCGCCATCATGGCCACCGACGCCTGCATCAACCTCGGCCTCCACATGGCGCAGCTCGAGCCGGCGACCGTCGCCGGCTTGCGCGGCTTCCTGCCGGCCGAGGCCAGCTTCGGCAACCCCATCGACATGATCGCCTCGGCCGGCGCCGAGGCCTACGGCCGCACCCTGGCGGCGGTGCTCGACGATCCCGGGGTCGACATGGCGATGGTGATCAACGTCACGCCGCTGCTCGCCAACCCGATCGACATCATGCAGGAGATCGCCGCGGCGACCCGCGAGCGCGCCAAGCCGACGCTGGCGGTGGTGATGGCGACCGAGGACTTCTACCAGGAGCTCGAGCTGCGGCGCGACCTGCCGCCGGTGTACCGCTTCCCCGAATCGGCGGCCCTCGCCCTGGCGATGCTCGCCCGCTATGCCGCGTGGCGGCGCCGGCCGGCGGCGGATGCCGCGGGCGCACCCGCGGGCGGCGAGCTGGCGGCCGACGACGCGGCGGTCGCGGCACTGCTCGACCGCGCCGGCGCCGGCGGCTATCTCGGTCCAACCGAGGCGTTCCAGGTGCTGGCGCACTATGGCATCCCGGTCGCCCGCTGGCGGCTGGTCGCGGCCGACGGCGGCGCGGGCGGCGCGGGTGCTGGAGGGAGCGGCGCGGCCGGAGGCAACGGCGCGGCTGACTCGTTCGGAGCGGCCGGCGCCGCCGGCGCGGAGGACGCGGACGCCGCCGCGGTGCTGGCCGCGGCCGCGGAGATCGGCTACCCGGTGGTGCTCAAAGGCGTGGCCCCGGACCTGGTGCACAAGACCGAGGCGCGAGCGGTGCGGGTCGACCTGCGCAGCCCCACGGAGCTCGCCGCGGCGGTGACGGAGATGCGCGGCGACATCGCGGCGGCCGGCCACCGCCTCTCGGGTTACCTGGTCCAGGAGATGGCCCGCGGCGGCCACGAGGTCATCTTCGGCGTCACCACCGATCCACGCTTCGGCCCGCTGCTGATGTTCGGGCTGGGCGGCAAGTACGTGGAGGTCTTCGAGGACGTGCGCTTCGGCGTCCTGCCGCTCTACGCCTGGGAGGCGGGCGAGATGGTGCGCGGCATCCGCGGCATCAGGCTGCTCACCGGCGTCCGCGGCGAGCCGGGAGCGGACCTCGATCTCCTGGTGGAGGTCCTGCTGCGCATCGCCCAGCTGGTCACCCGCCACCCGCGCATCGTCGAGCTCGACGTCAACCCCTTCCTCGCCGCCCCGACGCGCGCGGCGGCCAAGGCATTGGACGTGAGGATGAGGGTGGAGGGCCCGGGCTGACCAACCGGCCCCTTCCCCTCTCCCGCCTCCTTTGGGCGAGGGTCCGCAGTCCTCCGCCGCCACCCCCTCGACTCATACCCTCGCCCAAAGGAGGCGGGGAAGGGGAAGGGGCCGGTCTATAGACCGGGCGCTCTGGACAGAGAACGGACGACCTGCCTACGCGAGGCCCTGGCGCATGAAGTGCCAGCGCAGGTCGCCTTCGAGGTGGCGGAAGACCTCGGCGTGGATGCGCGGCGCGAAGCGGTGCAGGAGGGCGGTGAGCGGCTCGCCGCGGGCGGCCTGCTCGAGCGCCTCGGCGGCGTCGCTGCCGGCCTTGCTGATGTAGGTCTGCCAGACCGCCTGCCGCACCGAGATCGAGCCCAGAGAGACGTTCGGGAGGCGGGCGACGCCGCGCTTGAGCAGCGTGATCTTGGCGCGCAGGCTCTTCTCGCCGTCCATCGGCAGGCGCTGCCAGGGAGTGTAGGGCTTCGGCACCAGCACGTTGACGCCGAGATGGATGTGGCCGATGACGCCGCTCGCCGAGCACTGCTCGAGCATCACTGCCCGCGCCCGCGCCGCCAGCTCGAGGATGCCTTCGACGTCGGCCATGGTCTCGCCGGGCAGGCCGACGATGAAGTAGAGCTTGAGCTGCGTGAAGCCCTGGCGGAAGATGAGCCGCACCTTCTCGAGCAGGAGGTCGTTCGAGATCGGCTTGCCCATCTTGGCGCGCAGCTCGTCGGTGCCGGTCTCGGGGGCCAGCGTGATCGAGCGGTCGCCGGAGGCGTGGAGCGCCTCGAGCACCCCCTCGGTGACCGCCGGGATGCGGATCGACGACACCGAGGTGCGGAAGCCGAGCCCGTTGGCCTCGCGCAGGATGTGCTCGATCTCCGGGTGGTCGCCGACCGCGGTGGCGACGAAGCCGAGCTGGTCGGTGACCGAACGGGCGCGGTCGAGCGACGCCAGGATGTACTCGCCGGGATGCCAGCGGAAGACTCCCATGCCGAACGTCGCCCAGCAGTAGCGGCACTTCTCGGGACAGCCGCGCGACATCTCGATCAGGAACTTCTCGGCGAACTCGGTGCGCGGGGTGACGATGGCGGTGGTCGGCAGGTTGCCCGGCAGCCGCATCTGCGCCTCGGTCAGCTCGAGCTTGTCGAGCTTGGCCAGGTCGTCGCCGTCCTCTTCCGGCCGGTGGTGGGCCGGGACGTAGAAGCCGCCCTGCTCGGCCAGCCGCGCCATCACCGCCTCGCGGCCGTCCTCCTCCTCGAGCGCGGCGAGCAGCGGCGGCAGCACGTTCTCGGCGGCGCCCAGCGCGAAGACGTCCACGAACTCCGCCATCGGCAGCGGGTTGATGGTGGCGCACGAGCCGCCCATGACGATCAGCGGATGCCACGGCCCGCGAGCGGCGCGCCGCAGCGGGATGCCGGAGCGGTCGAGCATCTGCAGCAGGTTGACGTAGTCCTGCTCGAAGGAGACCGAGAAAGCGACGCAGCCCACCTCGGCCAGCGCCAGCCCGCTCTCGACCGACAACGGCGACCGCCGATCGTCGAGGCCGTCCGCGAAGAAGCGCTCGCAACTCCAATCCGGCCGCCGGTGCACCAGCTCGTACACCCGCTGGAACCCCAGGCTCGACATCGCGACGTGATAGCTGTTCGCATACGCGAGCCCCAACCGCCAGCGCCCATGCGCAGGGAACCGCTCCACCGGCCGCTCGGCCGCGACATACGGGGACCACTCGTGAGCTCGTCTCGCCATCGCAACCGCGTATTCTACCCTACCGCCCCGCATGGGACCATCGCGTAGAGGAGTCGACTGACCAAGATGGTAGAAACGTGGAAGACTATTGGGGAATTGCTCCCCGCCCGACACGCCGCAAGGCCTCGGACGGGGTTTTGTGCTTCTGTGGCCTGGCTCCATGCCTGCTGAGCCGCCAATCAAGCGGGCCGTCTTGCCTGCCAAGAAAGTGATCTTCGTGCCCGCCCCGCCGCTACCGCGCCGCCCGCCGGCCCGGCGGTCGCGGCGGGCGGCGAGGATTGATTCAGGGGAGAGCCGCGGCCGGCGCTTCCCTGGCCGGAAGCTGGTCCAGTGCCGCCAGCGCCTGCCTCTCGGCCTGATCGCCGGCGCCCAGGCCGCAGTCGCGGAGCGCTGACGCCACCGCGGCGACGGTGCGGCGCAGCAGGTCGGAGCGGCCGACGACCCAGCCCATGTGGCCGACCCGGAAGTAGCGGCTCCGCAGGTCGGGGAGGAGGCCGGTCGCCACGGTCACCCCGTGCTCGGCGATGCGCGCCACCACTGCCGGCGCGTCGGCGCGGGCGCTCCCGGCGGGCAGTCTCGCTGAAGCCGCTGCCGGCACCCCTGCCGCGTCCGCGGGCAGCAGCAGGGCGGACAGGGTGTCGGCGGCGAGGTCGTCGCGGACCGGCAGCAGCCGCAGGCCCAGCGCCCGCCAGGCGGCGCGCAGGGCGGCGGCGGCACGGGCGTGGCTCGCGAAGCGCGCCGCGACTCCGTCGCTCTCGATCTCCGCGAGCCCGGCTGCCAACGCCAGCACCAGGTTGGTCGGCGGCGTCGAGAAGTAGGCGGCGCGGCGCTCCTCGTAGGCGCGCATGATGGGCAGCCAGGCTTCCCAGTCCAGGTACATGGGTGGCGGGGGCCCGCCGCGGGCGGCACGCGCCGCCAGCGCCCGCTTGCTCACCACCATCAGCGCCAGCCCCGGCGGCAGCCCGAGCGCCTTCTGCGAGGCGGTGAGATAGACGTCGGCGTCCCACGCGGCCATCTCGAAACGCTCGCCGGCGGCGGCGCAGACGCCGTCGAAGACCGCGATCATGCCGTGCTCGCGCGCCAGGCGGGCCAGCGGCTCGGGGTCGATCCGCACGCCCGTCGAGGTGTCGACGTGGGTGGCGAACAGCGCCCGGCAGGGCGCGGCGCCGGCGGCGCGCTCGGCGGCCAGCGCCTCCCGCACCTCTTCGGGCGACGGGGCGCCGCCCGGCTCGGCGCCGATCTCGAGCGTCGCGGCACCCTGGCGGCGCAGCATCTCGGCCATGCGGTCGGAGAAGTAGCCGGTCTTGACCACCGCCACCCGGTCGCCCGGCGAGACCAGGTTGGCGACCGCCATGTCCATCGCCGCCGTGCCGCCGCCGCCCACCACGAAAGGCTGGCTCGACGGCTCCGCCAGCCACACCCGCCGCATGCTCTCGAGCGCCTCGCTGAAGGCCGCGATCAGCGCCGGCGCGGTATGCCCGGGCGGCGGCGAGGAGAAGGCCGCGAGCACGCGCGGCGAGACCTCGACCGGCCCCGGGATCATCAGCAGCGGACGTTGCGCCATCAACCCCTCCTCGTGCCCTGGCCCGGGCGCGCCGGGTCCCGATCCGGCCCTTCCGTGCGGCTTGGACCTACGCCGACCCAGCCCGACCCGGGGCCCCGCATCTCCCCGCGGGCAGCCGCGTTGGGAAATCCGGGGCCCCGGGCAGGGGGCCCGCGTCCTCAAGCCGTGACCAGACGATAGACCAGCCGCAGGGCGCCGTCGATGCCCAGGCGCGCCGGCGGCAGGGCGCGGGCGTGGATGCCGAGCAGGCGCGAGAACAGCGCCGGCTCCGCGGCGAGCGCCCGCACCATGCGGCGGCGCAGCCAGGGCCGGCGCTCGACGGCCAGCAGCAGCGACGTCATGTTGTCCGGCAGCCGGCCGATCCGGCGATGGCGGGAGGCGTAACGCGCCAGGTCGCCGGCGCGCAGCGCTTCGATCAGCGCCGCCGACTGGTGAAGCGCCACCGCCAGGCCCTCGCCGGTGATGGCGTCGACGTAGCCCGAGGCGTCGCCGACCAGCGCGACGTTGCCGCGGCAGACGCCTCGCGGGCGTTGCAGCAGCGGCCCGGCGCCGCGGTCGCGCGAGGCCGCGGGCGCGCCGTCCAGACGCGCCGCCAGCGCCGGGAAGTGCGCCAGCAGGTCGTCGAACCGCGCCTTGCCGCCGCTCCACAGCATCGCCACCCCGACCTCGTCCGCCCCGACCGGCGTCACGTACGCCTCGCAGTCCGGACCCCAGTAGACCTCCACCAGGTCGCTCCACGGGCGGCAGGCGAAGTGCCGGCGCACGCCAAAGCGGCGCTGCCGGCCGGGCGGACCTTCCAGGCCGGCCCACCGCCGCACCCGCGACCGCAGCCCGTCGGCGCCGATCACCCACCGCGCGGCGGCCACCTCGAGGCCGGCGCGGTCGGTGTAGGCGCCGGCGGCAAGCAGCTCCGTGCCCCGCGTCGCGGGCGCGGGGGCCGGAAGCGCCCCAGCTCCCGGCGATCCTGCCACCCGCGGTCTTGCTGCCCGCGATTCCCACGATTCCGGCGCTCCCCGCGATCCCGGCACCGGTTCCGCCAGCGCCAGGCCGTGGACGGTCACCCCCCAGCACAGCTCGACCCCCAGCTCGGCGGCGCGCCGGACCATCGCCCGGTGCAGGTGGAGGCGCCGCACGCCGAGGCCGCCGGCGCGCGGGAACAGTCCCTCGGCCACCGTCTCGCCGTCGAGGTAGCGGATGCCGCGGAAGCGCCAGCCGTCGCCGGGCGCGAGCTCGACGCCGAGCTCGCCCAGGCGCGCCACCGCGTCGGGCATCAGCCCCTCGCCGCAAGCCTTGTCGATGGGCGGCCGGGAGCGCTCGACGACCCGCGCCGACATGCCTGCGAGCCGCGCCGCGATGGCGGTGGCGAGCCCGGCGGGGCCGCCGCCGATCACCAGCAGGTCGGTGGCGTCCGCCATGGCCGGTGGGGGTGCCGGGAGCCGCGGGTCCGCACCAGATCAGCCCTCGCGGCGGCGCGCCAGGCGCCAGCGCGCGTATCCCAGGCCGGAGCGTGCGGCCGCCCGCGCCAGCCGTAGCGTGGTGACGGGGGGCGGCGCCAACAGCTTGCCCGCCAGGTGGAGGCGCAGCGTCTCGGAGCGCTGCAGCTTGCCGGACGAGGTGCGCGGGAGAGTCCCGGGAGCCAGGATTTCGAGGCGGTCGAGTGCCAGGCCGGTCGCGGCCAGCACCGCCCCGCGGCAGGCGTCCGGCAGCGCCGCCAGCTCGGCCGTCGTGGCATGGCGCGAGCGCTCGAGGAACAGCGCCAGCACCTCGCCGGTGGCGCCCTCGGGGAGCCAGCTCACCGCCACCGCGCAGCCGGCGCGCGCTCCCGGCAGGGAGTCGACCGCCTGCTCGATCTCGGCCGGAGAGTGATTGCGGCCGCGCAGGATGATGAGGTCCTTGGCGCGGCCGGTGAGATAGAGCTCTCCGTCGTCGAGGAACCCGAGGTCGCCGGTGTCGAGCCAGCCGGCGCGCAGGGCGCGCGCCGTGCCCTCGGGATCGCCGAGGTAGCCCTGCATCAGCGACGGCCCGCTGACCCACAGCCGCCCGACCCTCCCCGGCGGCAGCTCGCGCCCCTGCGGGTCGCGCACCGACAGCCGGAACCCGGGCAGCGGCCGGCCGACCGACACGATCTCCTGGGCGCGCTCGGGAAGGCCGGCGAGGCCGCGCGCATCGCCGGCATCCCCCGCGCCGCCCGCATCGTGCTCATCGCCCGCGTCACGCGCACCGTTCTCGCCATGGGCGCCGCCGGCGCCGGGGCTCACCCGCCGCGCCACCCGCTCCCGGGCCAGCGCCTCGCGGTCGTACCAACCGCTGCGGCTGGGCCGATCGAGGGCGGAGAAGGTGACGGCCAGGGCGGCCTCGGAGAGGCCGTAGACCGGCGTCAGGGCGGCGGGCGAGAGGCCCCAGCGGGCGAAGCGCCGGGCGAAGGCCCGCAGCACCCCGGGGGCGACGGGTTCGGCGCCGTTCAGTGCCGCGCGCCAGCAGGACAGGTCGACCCCTGCCATCTCGGCGTCGGCGACGCGGGTCAGGCAGAGGCTGTAGCCGAAGTTCGGCGCCGGCGAGATCGTCGCACCGTAGCGGCTGATCGCGCGCAGCCAGAGGGCCGGCCGCGCCACGAACAGCTCCGGAGGCAGCAGCGTCAGAGTCGCGTCGCGGGCCAGCGCCGGGAAGACGCACCCGATCAGCCCCATGTCGTGGTAGAGGGGCAGCCAGCTGGCGCAGCTGTGGCGGAGCCCCTCGCGGTCGGCCCAGCAGCCGCTCAGGATCTCGGTCTGGGCGACCACGGCGCGATGGCTGAGCGCCACCGCCTTCGGCGCCACCGTGGTGCCCGAGGAGAACTGGATCAGCGCCAGCTCGTCGGGCCGCGGCCCCCCTCCCGTTGCGGCCATCGCGGCCGCCGTGGCCGCGACGCCCGCGATGTCCGCCCCTGTGCCGCCCGGCAGCTCGGCCAGGGTCCGGCAGCCGAGCCGCGGCCGCGCCGCCGCCACCGCCTCGCCGAGGAAGCGCTTGACCCGCGCGTCGGCGAGCACGACCAGCGCCTCGCAAGCCGCGAGCATGCGGGTCGTGCGGCTGACGTACTCCTGCAGCCGGCCGAGGCGGACCGGCGGGTAGAGCGGCACCGGCACCGCGCCCGCCAGCAGGGCGCCGAAGAAAGCCGCGAAGAACTCGACCCCGGTGGGGAAGACCAGGGCGATGCGATCGCCCCTGCCGGCGCCAGCTGCGAGCAGGCCCGCCGCGACGGCCAGCGCACGCTCGCGCACCTCTCCCCAGCCCACCCAGGTCGCCTGCTCGCCGCGGTCGACGAAGCGCAGGCCGCCGTCCGGGAGCCGGCCGGCGCGCAGCAGGTAGTCGTTGACGGTCTCAGCCAAGCTTCCTCCGCACCGTCTCGACCAGGTCGCCGACGGTCACGATGGCGGCCTCGTCGGTCTCGCTCAGCACCACGCGGAAACGGTTCTCCACCTCGGCGGCCAGGGTGAGCAGGCGGACGGAGTCGAGCCGCAGGTCCTCGACCAGGCGCATGTCGCCGGTGAGCGGGCCCTCCCAGCCGAGGTGCTCCCGCGCCACCTCCGCGATCCCGTCCAGGATGTCAGTGCCCATGGCCAGTCATTCCGTTCTAAGGGACGGCGGCCCCCGAGAATCTTGCCAGCGCCGACTCCTCCGCGCGGATGCGCACCGCGAGCACCGCCGCGTCGGCGGCCGAGAACACCGCGGCGGTGAGCCAGGCGCCGTGCAGCAGGGGCAGCGCGGCGATCTCCACCGCCACCGCCAGGTAGTTCGGGTGCCGCAGGTAACGGTAGGGGCCGGCGCTCACCGGCGGCACGCCGGGCAGGCAGACGATGCGCGTCGTCCAGCGCTCGCCGAGGGTCGCGATGGCCCAGTAGCGCAGCGCCTGCGCCGCCACCAGCAGCGCCGCCATCGCCGCCGCCAGCGCCGGCCGGAAGGGCCGCCGCAGTCCCCAGACCTCGAGCGGGCAGGCCACCAGGAAGGCGCCGTGCAGGAGCACCATCGCCCGGTAGTGGCGCGGCGCCACCTCGACGCCGCCGCGCGCCGCGAGCGCCCGCTGGTGGCGGCGCGACAGGCCCAGTTCGACCAGCCGCTGCGCGGCCACGCCGGCGATCAGCAGAGTGTAGAGGACGCGGCTGTCGGCCCCGAGCAAGGTCATCGGCGCGTCCCTCACCAGCGCAGCAGCACCAGCTCTGAGCAGAATCCCGGACCCAGGGCGAGCAGCAGGCCCCAGCTGCCCGGCGGCGGGCGGCGGCTCTCCAGCGTGTCGCCCAGCACCAGCAGCACCGAGGCCGAGGAGAGGTTGCCCATCTCGCGCAGGCTCTTCCAGGTGACCGCCAGCGCCTCGGGCGGCAGCTCGAGCGCCTCCTCCATCGCCTCGAGCACTCTCGGGCCGCCGGGATGGCAGACCCACGAGGCGATGGCGGAACGGTCGAGGCCGTGCTCGGCGAGAAAGTCGTCGACGTCGCGGCACAGATGATCGCGGACCAACTTCGGCACGTCGGCCGAGAGCACGATGCGGAAGCCCGCCTCCGAGATGTCCCAGCCCATCAGCCGCTCCGAGTCCGGATAGAACACCGAGCGGCTGGCCACGATGTGCGGGCCGGCGGCGGGCCGGCGCTCGCCGACCACCACCACCGCCGCCGCGCCGTCGCCGAACAGGCCGGTGGCGATGAGGTTGGGGATCGAGAGATCGTGCGGTTGCAGCGTCAGCGAGCAGAGCTCCACCGAGAGCAGCACCGCGACCTCGTCCGGATAGGCCCGCACGTAGTCGGCCGCGCGCGCGAGGCCGGCGGCGCCGCCGACGCAGCCCAGGCCGAAGATCGGCATGCGCTTGACGCGCGGCGGCAGGGACAGCCGGTTGACTAGGCGGGCGTCGATCGAGGGGGTGGCGACGCCAGTGACGGTGACGAAGATGAGGGCGTCCACCGCCGCCGCGGGCAGGCCCGCGCGGTCCAGGGCATCGGCCACGGCGGCGGCGCCGACCTCCTGCGCCACGCGGATCCAGGCGTCGTTGGCCTTGCCCCAGGTGGTGAGGCCGGCGTAGTCGCCGATCGGCAGCGCGAGGTGGCGGCCGCCGACCAGCGCGTGGCGATGCAGGCGCTCGAGACGCTCGGTATTGAACAGGCGGCCCGACCAGCGGTGCCGCAAGCCCTCCAGCAGCTCGTCCTGGTCGTAGTAATGAGGCGGGAGCGCCCTCCCGACGGCGGCGATCTTCAAGGCGGACCGGGTTGGCGGCGCGACCGGTGCATCCGTCCCGCGGCCTCGGGGAGAAGGCTACCACAGCGCCCACGCCGGCCGGCCGCGGCTCGGTGGTGGGTGGTGGCTCCCCTCGCTAGGCCTCGTGCGTGCCGGCCACGGGCCCGCGCTCGAGCCCCGAGGCCGCGGCCACGACGCCGAGCAGCAGGCCGCAGATGGTGTACAGCACCCACCAGGAGAAGGTCATGCTCCACCAGGGGCCCGCCGGCTGGCCGGCCAGCGTCACCACCGCGATCACCAGCAGCGGGCCGCGGAAGACCCAGGCGATCCAGCCGGTCAGCACGCCGTTGAGCAGGCGGCTGCCGCCGCTCGCCTGCACCAGCAGGTATAGTGCGGCCAGCGCCACCGCTTCCAGCAGCCAGGTGAGGATCACCAGCACCGGGTGCTGCCGCAGCTCCGGCGCCGCGCTGAGCAGCGCCGGGGCCCGGCCCAGGGCCTCCACCGCGGAACGGAAGAGCGCCATGGCCAGGACGAGCGCGGGCAGCGCGAGCACGAGGAAGCGTCGCAAGGGACGCCGATCATAGCGCATGCGCACGGAGCGACGGCGGGGCGACCCGCGACCGATCCACGGAAATGCCCGCACTCGTAACGGTGGTTGAAGCCAAGGGGTATCTAGTGTCGTCCGTCGAGCCGCCAGCACCAATGCATGGAACCGCGGGCGCTCCTCCCGAGGTGGCGCTGCGGTCGCTCGACACCCTCTGGTTCCAGGTCGGCGGCACGCTCTGCAACCTGGCCTGCACTCACTGCTTCATCTCCTGCTCGCCGACCAATCACACGCACGAGATGATGCGCCTCGAGCAGGTGCGGCGCTACCTGCGCGAGGCCGTGGAGCTGGGAGTCAAGGAGTTCTACTTCACCGGCGGCGAGCCCTTCCTCAATCCCGACATGGAGGCCATCCTCGCGGCCACCCTGGCGGTCGGCCCGGCCTCGGTGCTCACCAACGGGCTGCTGCTGGACGCGGCGCGCTGCGCGCGGCTGGCGGCCTTGGCGGAGGCCTCGCCGTACTCGCTCGACCTGCGGGTGTCGCTCGACGGCTACGACGCGGCGAGCAACGACGCGGTGCGCGGCGCCGGGACCTTCGAGCGGGTGCTGGCCGGCCTGCGGAACCTGGCGGCCGCCGGGCTCAACCCGGTCGTCACCGTCACCGAGGTCTGCGCCGAGGCGGCCGTCGACTCGGGCAAGCAGCGTTTCTTCGCCCTGCTCGCCGGGCTCGGGCTGACCCGCCCGCGCCTCAAGGTGCTGCCGGTCTTCAAGATCGGCGCCGAGGCGAAGCGCGCCGGCGGCTACGAGAGCTGGCAGCGGCTGCACGACGGCGAGCTCCCGCTCGCCGCACCGGATGCGCCAGCCGTGCCCGGCGCGCCCACTGCGAGTACCGCACCAGGCGCGCCCGCTCCGGCTCCGGAGACCGCCTGGGACCACCTGCAGTGCAGCTCCTGCCGCATGGTCACCGACCAGGGCGTGTGGGTCTGCCCGATCCTGGTCAACGAGCCGGAGGCGCGGATGGGCGAGACGCTGGCGGACGCCCTGGGACCCTACCCGCTGCGCCATGCGGCCTGCTGGACCTGCCATGTCTACGGCGTCAGCTGCCGCACCTGACCCGGCGCCGCGGCCGTTCGCGTCATGACCGCCCCGACCCGTCCTCGCCTCGATCCGCGCCAGCTCGCCGCGCTGACCGCCCACCGCGGCCTGGCCACCTGGGGGGAGCGGTTGGTGCCGCTCGCGGAGTTCCGCGCCGCCGCCGCCGCCGCGGGGAGCCGGCAGGCACGCCCTGCCGCGCGCCGCGACTACCTCGAGCCGCTCCCCGACGCCACGCCCGTGGAGGGACCGTTCGGGAGGGTGGCGGTCTTCGGCGGCGTCTACAGCAACCGCCTGGCGCTCGCCGCGGTGCTCGCGGACGCGGCGCGGCGCGGCGCGGAGGCGGTCTACTGCCTGGGCGACCTCGGCGGCTTCGGGCCGGAGCCGGAGCAGGTCTGGCCGCTGCTGCTCGCCGGCGGCGTGCGGACCATCCAGGGGAACTACGAGCAATCGCTGGCGGCCGGGCGCGAGGACTGCAACTGCGGTTATACCGACCCGCGCGACAATCACTTCGCCGCGATCTCGTACGCCTACACCGCGCGTCACTGCTCGCCGGCGTTCAAGCGCTGGATGGGCGGCCTGCCGGCCCGGCGCCGGGTGCTGGTGGGCGGCCGCGAGCTGTTGCTGGTGCACGGCTCGCCGCGCCGGGTCAACGAGTTCCTCTTCCGCTCCACCTCTCCCGATGCGTTCCTCGAGGTGCTGCTCGATCGGCACCGCTGCGACGCCCTGCTCTGCACCCACACCGGCCTGCACTGGCACCGCCGCCTGCCCTCGGGGCGGGACGCGGTCAACGTCGGCGCGATCGGCCGGCCGGCGAACGACGGCAGGCCGGAGGTCTGGTACGCGCTGCTCGAGGCCCGGGAGGCCGCGCCCGGAGCCATCGCAGTCGAGCTCGTGCCGGTGCGCTACGATCACCTGGCGATGGCGGCCGCGGTGCGCCGCGCGGGCCTGCCCGAGGAGTTCGCCGAGACCCTGCTCAGCGGCTGGTGGACCACCTGCCTCGAGGTCCTGCCGGCCCGCGAGCGCGCCGCCTCGCGCTTCTGAGCCGCTGGAGACCAGCTGCCATGCCACCCACCGCAGTGTCCAGCGGCAGCGGCGGGAGCGGCCGCCCGCCCCGCGTCGCCATCCTGGGCGCCGGCCCCGTCGGCCTCGAGGCCGCCCTGGCCGCCGCCGATGCCGGCATGCCGTTCACCGTCTACGAAGCCGGCCGGGAGGTGGCCGCCAACGTGCGCGCCTGGGGTCACGTGCGCCTCTTCACTCCCTGGCGGATGAACGTCTCGCCGCGCATGCGCCGCCATCTCGCGGCCGCCGGCGCGGCACTGCCGGCCGGCCACGAGGAAGACGAATGCCCGACCGGCCGCGAGCTGGCCGAGCGGCTCTTGGACCGGGTGGCGGCGCTGCCGCTGGCCGCGCCGCGGCTGCGGCTCGGCGCCCGCGTGGTCGCGGTCGGCCGCGAGGGACTCCTCAAGCACGAGGAGATCGCCAGCGCCGAGCGCGGCCGGCGGCCCTTCCTCCTGCTGCTGGCGGAGCGGGACGGGCGCGAGCGGGTCGAGCACGCGGACGCGGTGATCGACGCGACCGGCGCTTTCGGCCAGCCCAACAGCCTCGGCGACGGCGGCATCCCGGCGCCCGGCGAACGCGAGCTGGGCGGCGAGATCCGGCGCGCCATCCCCGACCTGGCGCGCGACGCGGCGGACTGGGCGGGCCGCACCGTGCTGCTGGCGGGCGCCGGCGCCTCGGCGCAGACCGCCGCGCGCGGGCTCGCCGAGCTGGCGCGATCCGCCCCCGGGACGCGGGTCATCTGGGCCTTGCGGCGCGCCGAGCCGTCCTGGGGCAGCCCGCCCGACGACCCGCTGCCCGAGCGCGCCAGGCTGGCCACGGCGGCCGCCGAGCTGGCCGCGGGCGCCTCGCCCGCGGTGACCGCCGAGCGCGGCGTGGTGGTGGAAGCCGTCGCGCGCTGCGCCGCCGGCGCCGCCGATGCCGCCACCGGTGCCGGTGAGGCCAGGCGCGGCGGCCCGGACGGCCGCGACAGCCGTCTCGTGGTCACCCTGGGCCGGGGGCGCCGCGGCGGCCTCGACGGCGACGGCGCCTGGCAGGTCACGGTGGACCGCGTGCTGTCGCTGACCGGCGCGGTGGGCGACCACCAGATCTACCGCCAGCTGCAGGTGCACGAGTGCTACGCCACCTGCGGACCGATCAAGCTGTCCGCGGCGCTGCTCGGCGCCGGCGCCGGCGACTGCCTCGAGCAGACCTCGCACGGCGTCGAAGCCCTCGCCAACCCGGAGCCAGGCTTCTACATCCTCGGCAGCAAGTCCTACGGGCGCCACGGCTCCTTCCTGCTGCGGGTCGGCTGGGACCAGGTGAGCGAGGTCTTCGCGGCGCTGCGGACCTCAGGCTAGACTGGCTGGGCCCGGCGGCGGTGACCCACTGCCCGGCGGTTCCGGGGGGCACGGAGAACGATCCAGATGCGGTACTTCGGGCAAGCCGACTTCGCGCACGGCGAGCTGCCGGCAACCACGCCGATCGGCGTGGTGCTGGCGAATCTCGGCACCCCGGACGCCCCCGACGCGCCCGCGCTGCGCCGCTACCTGCGGGAGTTCCTGCTCGATCCGCGGGTGATCGAGCTGCCGCGGCCGCTCTGGTGGCTGGTACTGCACCTGGCGGTGCTGCCCTTCCGGCCGCGCAAGTCGGCGGCGCTCTACCGCAAGGTCTGGACCGCCGAGGGGTCGCCCCTGCTGGTCATCACCCGGCGGCAGGCGGCGGGGGTGGCGGCCTTGCTGGCGCGCGAGGTGCCGGCACCGCTGCACGTGCGCGTCGCGATGCGCTATGGCAATCCTTCGGTCCGCGCGGCGCTCCGCGAGCTGGCCGGGCTCGGCTGCCGGCGGATCGCGGTGCTGCCGCTCTATCCGCAGTACGCGGCGGTCACCACCGGCTCGACCTTCGACGCCGTCGCCGCCGAGCTCGCCGGCTGGCGCTGGGTGCCGGAGCTGCGGACGATCCACCCGTACCATGACGACCCGGCCTACGTCGCGGCGCTGGCGGAGAGCGTGCGCGAGGCATGGGCGGCGGCGCCGGCGGCGGAGAAGCTGCTCTTCTCGTTCCATGGCATCCCCCGGCGCTACTTCCTGGCCGGCGACCCGTACTTCTGCCACTGCCAGAAGACGGCGCGCCTGGTCGCCGAGCGGCTGCAGCTGCCGCGCGAGCGTTACGAGGTCAGCTTCCAGTCGCTGTTCGGACGGGAGGAATGGCTGCGCCCCTACACCGAGCAGACGATGCGCGCCATGGCGGCGCGGGGCGTCCGCAGCCTCGACGTGATCTGCCCCGGCTTCTCCGCCGACTGCCTCGAGACCCTCGAGGAGATCGACGGCTTGAACCGCGAGATCTTCCTGCACGCCGGCGGCGAGCGCTACCGTTACATCCCGGCGCTGAACGACCGGCCCGATCACCTTCGCATGCTGGCCGACCTGGTGCTGCGCCACCTGGCGGGGTGGATCGAGCCCGCCGAGGAGACGACGCGGCGGGCGCGCGAGGCCGACGAAGGACGACGGCACGCGGAGGCGATGTTGGCCGGCACCGCCGGCTGAGCGCCGGGCGGGCCTGCAGTTGCGACCATCTCGACCGAAAGGAGCCCTCATGAAGCATGAATTCGCGTTGCAAGGAAGGCGAGCGCAGCCGGCGCCGGCGGCGCTGGCGGCACTGCCGACGGTGCCGGCGCTGCCGGCAATCATGGCGATGCCGGCGCTGGCGCTCGTAGCGGCGCTCGTCGCGCTGGGTGCGGGAAGCCGGGCCGCGCTGGCCCAGGCGCCCGGGCCGCAGCTGCCCCGCCCCAGCCCGAACGCCAGCGTGTCCCAGACCTTCGGCATCACCGAGGTGACAGTGCGTTACAGCCGCCCCGGGGTCAAGGGTCGCGTCATCTGGGGCAAGCTGGTGCCGTACGGCGAGGTCTGGCGCACCGGCGCCAACGAGAACACGACGATCCGCTTCAGCACCCCGGTGCGCATCGACGGCAAGGAGCTGCCGGCAGGGATCTACGGCCTGCAGACCATCCCCGGCCCCGACGACTGGGTGATCGTCCTCAGCAAGGACGCCGACGAGTGGGGGGCCTTCTCCTACAAACCGGAGCACGACGCCCTGCGCTTCCACGTCAAGCCCGCGCCGGCGGCGGAGCCCCAGGAATGGATGCGCTTCGACTTCAGGGATCTCTCCGACAACTCGGCCGTGCTGGCGCTGCACTGGGAGAAGCTCGAGGTGGGGTGGAAGATCGAGGCCGACACGCCGCGGCTGCTGGTGGGAGCCGCGCAGTCGGAGCAGCGCTGGCAGGACGGCGCGGCAGCCTGGTGCATCCAGTCGGGGACGTGCCTGAAGGAGGCCGCGCGCTGGCTCGACGCCTCGATCTCCGTCGAGCCGACGTTCGGGAACCAGCGCGCCAAGGCGCGCCTGCTCGCCCGCCAGAACGACTACAAGGGAGCGGTGGCGACCGGCGAGCGCGCCCTCGCCGCCGCCCACGCGGCCAAGCAACCGCCGCCGCCGGCGCAGGTCTCCGACCTCCAGGCGCAGATCGCCGAGTGGAAGGCGAAGGGCTAACCTGACGGCGAGGTGGAGGCGGCGGGCGCCAGCCGGCGGTCCGCCGCCTTCTCCTCCGCCGCCGCCGCCGGCGCCAAGCCGCTCTCGTTGGCCAGCCATGCAGGCAGCTCGGCGATCTGCGAGAGGAGGGCGCGCGGCGCCTCGGCGGCAAGCTCGGCGCGGCCGTGGGCGCCCGAGAGGACCGCGACGCCGTGGGCGCCGGCGTTGGCCGCCATCCGCAGGTCGTAGATGGAGTCGCCGACCATCAGCGCCGCGCGCGGGCGGACCCCCAGCTGGTCGAGGATGTCGAGCAGCATCTGCGGGTGTGGCTTGGAGAGCGCCTCGTCGGCGGTCCGGCTGGCGTGAAAGTGCTCGCGCAGGCCGGTCCGGTCGAGGGCGTGCTCGAGCCCTCGCCGGCTCTTGCCGGTCGCCACCGCCAGCAGGTAGCCGGCCTGCGCCAGCTCGCCGAGCATGCCGCGCACTCCCGGGAAGAGCAACGGCCGGTCGCGGAAGGTCGCCACCCAGTGCCGGCGGTAGCACTCCAGCACGACGTCGTAGAGCGCGTCGTCGCAGCCAGGCACCAGAGTGTCGGCGGTCTCCCGCAGCCCGAGGCCGACGGTGCCGCGGATCGTCGCCTCGTCCGCCGCGCCCAGCCCGAGCTCGGCGATCACCGCCTGCGTGCAGCCCACGATCGACCCCACCGAGTCCATCAGCGTTCCGTCCCAGTCGAAAACCAACAGCCTCAAGGCAGGGTCCCGCATCGTCTCTCCACGCCCGCACCGGCAGGCAAGCAGCCATCATCGCAGACGCGGGCCCGCGGGTCCAACGCGTCGCGACGGCGGTAGTGTCCTGGATCGATCCCTCTGACGCGGGATATCCCCCCGGCCTCCTTTGGGCGAGGCCCGTAACTCCAAGATCAGTTCCCTTTAGGAACTTCGGGGCCTCGCCCAAACGGAGGCCGGGGGGATATCCCGCGTCAGCTCGATCCAGGACACTACCGCGGGGGCGGCAGGTCGAGCAGCGGCCCTGTGCTCGTCAAGACCCGCGCTCCGTAGCGCAGCATCTTCTCCGGCCAGGCCAGGCCCGGCGCTTCGGCGATCGACTCAAGGATGAAGAGCGGCCGGCCGAGCCGGATCGCCTCCCATCCCTGGGCCAGCGCGCCGCTCGCGTCGTCGGCCTCGACGATGACCGTCGCGTCCGAGATCAGCGCCATGACCCGGTTCCGGTAGGGGAAGTTCTTCCTGGCCACGGGCGAGCGGGGAGCGAACGGCGAGAGGGCCAGGTGCTCGGCCATGATCCGCCGCTGCAGCTGCCGATTCTGCCGTGGGTAGCAGACGTCCAGGGGCGTGCCGAGAACGGCGATGGTCCTGCCGCCGGCCGCCAGGGCGCCTTCGTGCGCGGCGGTGTCGATGCCTGCGGCCAAGCCGCTGACGACGATGACGCCTTCCCTCGCCAGCTCCACCGCCAGCCTGCGCGCGCGGCGCAGGCCCGCGGGGGCTGGCTTACGGGCGCCGACGACGGCGACGCGGGCACCCCCGCGGAGGAGCTCGACGTCCCCGGCCGCGAAGAGCCGCTCCGGCGCGCGCTGCCGCTCGAGCTCGCTCAAGGGGCCCAGAAGCTCCGGCACCGTGTGTTCCCTGAAGGCCGCGGCCACGACTTACGCCATGTTACCGCCATGGGGTGCACGAAGCAAGCACCGTCCCGCGGGCGCGCGGTCGCGGCACTCTTCCTGTAGCACGAGTAGCGCGATTCTTTCCTTCGGGCTGGGAACCCCTCGCCGGCCTCACAATCACGCAATCGACGGCCCTCGCGTCGGCCGCCACCAGCAAGGAGATCGACGATGCAGCAAGATCCCGGACAGCACGGCCCGCGCCCTTCCTCGGGCATCTTCGTCTTCTCCTTGCCGCGCACCGGCTCCACGGTGTTGCGCTTGGTCCTCGACACGCATCCGGAGATCTTCTGTCCGGACGAGCTCAACCTGGGCCGGCTGCTGAGGGCGCTGTACGACACCAACGAGGGCCTTACCGAAGGCGGCGGCGGCACCGCCGCGACCCCTTCTTTGCAGATCGATCCCGCGAGCCCGGCGGGGGCGGCGACCGGGCGCACCGTGGCCGAGATGCTCGCCGCCGCGGCGAGCCGCAAGGGCAAGTCCCGCTGGTGCGACAAGTCGCCTTCCAACCTCGAGCACCTGGCGACGATCGCCGCGCTGCTGCCCGGATCGCGGTACATCCTGCTGCATCGCCACTGCCTGGACTTCGTCAGCTCCTGCCTGCGGTTCTCCACCTACGGGTTCTTCCTCAACGTGGTCGAGGACTACGTGCGCAAGGATCACAAGAACTACCTGCGCGCCCTCATCCGCGCCTGGAACGACCACACCCGCGAGCTGCTGCGCTTCGAGGTGGAGCACCCCGGAGACTCCCATCGCCTGCGCTACGAGGACCTGGTCTCCTCTCCCGAGGACACCTCGCGCCGGATGTTCGATTTCCTGGGAGTGCCGTTCGATCCCCAGCTGCTGCAGCGCGTCTTCTCCTCGCCGCATCACCAGCGGGCCTACAACGGCGATCCGAACGCGCTGTTCTCGCGCACCATCGTCGACCAGGGCGTCGGACGCGGCGCGGAGATGAATCCCGTGGCCTTCGCGAGCATCTCCGCCGAGCTGCGGCAAGAGATGAACGAGCTGCTCGTGACGCTGGGATATCCCGCCGTGGAGGTCACCGCCAAGGGCTTCGACATGCACCTTGCCAAGCCCGCCGCCGCCCCGCGTCCGGCCGCCGCCGCCGGCGCGCCGCCGGCGATTCCCGCCGCCGCCATCTTCGCCATGATCGGCCAGCGCCTCGGCGCGCAACCCGCCATTGCCGGCAAGGTGAAGACCTCGTTCAAGTTCGTGCTCAACGGCGAGGGCGGCGGCTCCTGGGTGCTCGATCTGACCGAGCCGCCCGGCCGCGTGATCCCCGACGGCGCCGAGGCCCAGTGCGTCATCACCACCTCGGCCGCGGACTTCGCCGAGGTCGTCGCCGGCAGGCTGAACCCCGCCGTGGCCGTCCGGCAGGACCGGATGAGGATCGAAGGCAAGGTCGACGACGCCGCCCTGCGCGAGCTGATCGGCGCCCTGGTCGCCGCCTGACCGACAGGCCATCTCAACGGCGGCTGACGTTTTCGCCGAGGCACCGCAGTCCGATCCTGGCGCCCAGCGCATCTGAGCACCGCAGGAGACCAGTAGCCGGAGGGGCGGAGGGAGGGCCGCGGGAGGCGGATCTCCCTTCGGCCGACCTTTGGGCGAGGCCCCCGCAGTCCTCTACGCCCGCCCCTAGACCCTCGCCCAAAGGGAGGCCGAGGGGAGATCCGCCTCCCGCGGCCCGGCCGGGGGGGCATGCCCCGTAGGCGGCGGCAGGAAGCGGGCCTCGATGAAGTGGCGGAAGTAGGTGCCGAGCAGCTCGTCGTCGACGGGCGGGCAGCGCACGCCTGCCGCGCCTCCCGCTTCGAGGGCGGCGGTGGTGCGCCGGCAGGAGTACTGCGTGACGGGCGTGCCGCTCTGCCGGGCCGGCGCCTGGTTGTCGACTGCGATCGCCGCGGCGGCCGCTGCCGCCCCGGCGGCGGCCTTGTAGAGGGGCATGAAGGGCGCCAGGGCGTTCTCGTTGCCGGCATCGAAGCTTTCGATCAGCGCCGCACGCCAGCGCTCCCCGGAGAGCCGCTCGAGCGGGTAGCCGAAGCGCAGCAGCCAGTCGACGAAGTCCGGACCGGGGAGCGGCCGGGGATTGATCATGTGGAAGGTCTCGCCGATCGACTCGGGCCGCCGCGACAGCCAGACGATCGCCCGGCCGACGAAGTCGACCGGCGCCAGGTTGACCTCGTCCTGCATGTCCATCACCGCCCCGAGCTGGATGAAGGACTTGACCAGGCTGATCGCGAAGTCCTTCGGGTTGCCGGCGCCGCTGCGGCTGTCGCCGCTGATCGTGCCCGGGCGGTAGACCGTCACCGGCAAGCCGCGCGCGCGGGCCGCCGCCACCAGCTTCTCGGCCACCCACTTGCTCTGCGCGTAGCCGCCGCGCAGGCCGCGGCAGTCGCCGAGCGGGTCGTCCTCCGCGGCCGGACCGGCGCCGGCACGATCGGCCGAGTCCAGCACCGCCACCGTCGAGACATAGTGCAGCGGCTTGGCCGCGCCGGTGCACGCCAGGCGCAGGATCTCGCGCGTCCCCTGCACGTTGGCCGCGGCGAGCGCCGCGTAGGGGGCCAGGAAGTTGACCCCGGCGCCGTTGTGATAGATGGCGTCGACCGCGCCCTCCAGCTCGGCGAACGCCGCCTCGGAGAGGCCGAGAGACGGCTGCGCCAGGTCGCCGGCCAGCGGCCGGATGCGCGAGGCGAGCGCCGCGTCCCACAGCCCGTACGCCGACAGCTCGCGGCTCAGCCTGGCGAGCCCCTTCTCCGGATCGGCGGCCCGCACCAGGCAGATCACGTCGGCGCGGGTCTGGCGCAGCAGCTCGGCCAGCAGGTAGGCGCCGAGGAAGCCGCTGCCGCCGGTCAGCAGGATCGTCGCCGGCTCGCCGCCGCGGGCCGCCGGCGGGCAGGCGGGGCGTAGCGCCGGATCGAGGACGGCGTCGCCGCGCAGCTCGTCGTGGCTGACGGCGGCGAGCGCCGGCGACACGCCGGCACGGAAGTCGCCGATCGCCCGCGCCAGGGCTTCCACCGTGCGGTACTGCAGCAGGTCGGCGAGAGGCAGGTCCTCGCCCAGCGCCTCGCGGACCTGGCCCTGCGCGCGTAGCAGCAAGAGCGAGTGGCCGCCGACGGCGAAGAAATCGTCGCGGACCCCGAGGACCTCGACCTGCAGGACCTCGCGCCAGATGCCGGCGATCGTCCGCTCCAGCTCGTCGCGCGGCGCCACGCGCGTCGCGCCGCCGGCGCCCGTCGAGCCTGCCGGAGCAGTCCCGGGAACGGCCGCGGCCGCGCGGTGGCGCCCGGCCGCGAGCTGGGCCCGCTCGGCGGCGGCCAGCAGCGGCAGCTCGCCGATGGGGCGCTCCGGCGCCGCCGCCGCTGCCGATGCCAGGCTCAGCAGCAGCGACTCGAAGTGGCCCAGCCGCCGCTCGACGCCGGCGTCGTCGAAGCGGCCGTCGAACAGCAGCCGCAGATCGACTCGGCGGCCCGGCGTCACGACCAGCGTCAGGCCGTGCGCGCCGCGCTCGACGAAGCGCAAGTCCTCGACCGTCAAGCTGCCGGCCCGCCGCCGCTCGAGCGCCTCGGCCGCCGGCTGGCTGACGCACTCGACGACGCTGCCGAACATCCCGGTCCCGCCGCCTACCGCGACGGCGGCCGGCAGGTCGCTCCAGGCCCGCACCCGCCAGGGCGAGCTGTGCTCGTGCCGCAGCCGCTCGAGCTGGCGCTCCTGCAGCTGCCCGAGCCAGACGCCCACCGCGGCCGCCGGCGTCACCGGCACGCGCGCCGGCAGCGTCGCGGCGAACGGCCCGATCATCGACTCGGCCCCGCTCAGCTCGGCCGGCCGGCCGGCCGAGACCTCGCCGAAGACCACGTCCTCCTCGCCGCTGGCGCGCGACAGCAGCAGCGCCCAGGCCGCTTCGACCATCGCGGCGAGCGTCACCCGCGATTGCCGCGCCGCGGCCCGCAACGCCTCGGAGCCCTGCTCGGAGAGGCGGCGGCGGCGCTCTCCTCCCGGACCGCTCGCAGCGCCCGCATCGCTTGCATCGCTGACAGCGCTCACATCGCGGGCATCGCTCGCATCTCCGGCATCGCTCACATCGCGGGCATCACCCACATCACTCGCGTCGCTCGAAGCCAGGCGGTCGCTGCCCAGCGGCGTCGGCGCCGTGAACCCGGCCAGCGTCGTGCGCCAGTAGGCCTGCGACTCCCCCTGCGGGTGCCGCGCCAGCCACTCGACGTAGTCGCGGAAGGGCAGCGGCCGCGGCGGCTCTGCCGCATCGCCCTGCCGCAGCCGCTCGTAGAGCTCCAGCAGCTCGTCGACCGCCAGCGCCGCCGATTCGCGGTCGAGCAGCAGCAGGTGGTGGCTGAAGATCAGCGCGTGCCGGTTCCCGGCGAGACGCCGCAGCTCCACCCGCAGCAGCGGCGCCCGCTCGAGGTCCACTGCCCGCCGCTGGTGCCAGGCCAGGAGATCCGCCAGCTCTCTCTCCCTGTCCGCCTCGCCGAGCGCCGCCCAGTCCCCGGTCGCCAGCGGCAGCTCCACCTGCTGCGCGACCCCTTGCAGCGGACGCTCCAGCCCCTGCCAGACGAACGCCGAGCGCAGGATCGGATGGCGCGCCAGCAGGCGCCGCCACGCGGCGGCGAACAGCGCCGGATCGAGCTCTCCTTCCAGGGTGCAGAGCACCTGCCGCACGCCCGTCCCGGAGCGCGGCGCCTGCAGCTGGCGGAACAGCAGCACCTGCTGCGCCGGGGAGAGCGGGTAGAGGTCCTCGAGCCGCGGGCCGCCCGCCACCACCCGCGCCAGGGCCGCCTGGTCGAGCGCCGTGAGCGGGAAGTCGGACGGCGAGACGCCCCAGGAGTCCGGCAGGCCGCAGTGCGCCAGCAGCCGGCGCAGCTCGTCCACGAAGCCGGCGGCCAGTCGCTCGACGGTTGCCGCCCGGTGCAGGGCCGTGCTGTAGGCGAAGCTCACCCGCAGCCGCCCCCCGGAGACCGCCGCCTGGACCTCGAAGGCATGGCGCCGCCGCTGCCGCGGGCCGCGAAGCGGGCCCGACCCTTCCGCCGCCGCGGCGAAGCGCGTGCCTGCCGTCGCCCCGTCCAGCTGGCCGAGGTAGTTGAAGACGACCTGCGGCGCCGGCTGCGCCGCCAGGCTCTCTCGCACCTCCCGCCGCGGTGCGAGGTAGCGCAGCAGCCCGTAGCCCACGCCCCGCCCGGGCACCGCGCGCAGCTGCTCCTTGACGGCGAGGATCGTCTCCCCCAGCCCGTCGCCCGAGCCGCGCAGGTCGAGCAGCACCGGGTAGATCGCCGTCATCCAGCCGACGGTGCGGGAGAGGTCCACCGCGCCCTCGCCGCCGACCCCGGCGGGCACCTCGCGGCCGTGCCCCTCGAGGTCGAGGAGCAGCCGGGGCTCTCCCGTCCAGGCGGCGAAGGCCCGCGCCAGCGCCGCCAGCAGCAGCTCCTCGGTTCGCGTCCGGTAGGCCCGTCCCGCCTCCTGCAGCAGCTGCCGGGTCTCGCCGGCCGAGAGGGCCGCCCGCGCGATGGCTTCGCTGGCGACCAGGCCCACCCAGCGTGGACCGCCGGGGCGGACGGGGCCGGCGTCACCGGCTGGATCGCCATCGCCGCCTGGGCCGGCGGCGGGCTGCATCGCCTCCGGCGCGGGGGCCGGCGGCGGGTCGACCCCGGGCGGCGGCGGCAAATCGACCGGCAGCGGCGCCGCCGCCAGGCGCTCCGGCGCCTGCCAGAAGTCCAGCTCCTCGGCCAGGCGCGGCGATGCCGCCCACTCCGCCAGCAGCTCGCTCCAGCGGCGCAACGACGTCGTCTTGGCGGGCAGGCTGACGACCTCCCCGGCGGCCAGCTGCGCGTAGGCCGAGTCGAGGTCCTCGAGCAGCACGCGCCAGGACACCCCGTCGACGGCCAGGTGATGGATCGCCAGCAGCAGCCGTCCCGGGCGGCCGGCCCCCATCGGGAAGGCGACGGCGCGCAGCAGGGGTCCGGCCGCGAGATCGAAGCTCGCCTGCACCGCCGCCGCTGCCGCCGCGAGCGCGGCCGGCTGGGCCGCCGGCGGCAACGCCGAGAGGTCCACCCAAGCGACCGGCGGCCCGCCTCCGGCCGCCGCCTCCGCCGGCTCCGCGATGCGCAGGCGCCGCCAGCCGGGATCGCCGTCCGCCGGCTCCGCCCGCAGCCGCAGCGCGTCGTGGTGGAGCAGCAGCGCGTGGACGGCCCCGGCCAGCAGCCCGGGCGCCAGCGGCTCGCGCGTCGCGAAGAGCAGCGACTGGTTGAAGTGCCAGGGCTCCGCCAGCTGCTGGGCGAAGAACCACGCGGCGGCCGGCGTCGGTCCGAGCGGACCGGTGACCGGCCCCTGCTCGGCGGCCACCGTCTCGGCGCCGGCCGCGAGCGCCGCCGCCAGCCGCGCCACCGTCGGGTGATCGAACAACTGGCGCGGCGCCACCCGCAGGCCGGCGCGGCTCGCCTTCGACACCACCTGCAGGGTGAGGATCGAGTCGCCCCCCAGCTCGAAGAAGTTCTCCTCCACTCCGACGCGCTCGACGCGCAGCACCGCCGCCCAGATCGCTGCCAGCTCCCGCTCCACCGCCGTGCGCGGCGGCACGTACTCGCCCGCGCCAGGCGCCGCGTCCGGCGCCGGCAGCGCCTTGCGGTCGAGCTTGCCGTTGGCCGTCAGCGGCAGGCGCGGCAGCACCACCCAGGCGGCCGGCAGCATGTAGTCGGGCAGCCGCTCGCCGAGGAAAGCCCGCAGCTCCGCGGGCGCCGGCGGCGCGCCGCCATCCCTGCCCACCAGGTAGGCGACCAGCCGGCGGTGGCCGTCCTGCTCCCGCACCTCGACCACCACCTCCCGCACCGCCGGGTGGAGCGCCAGCGCCGCCTCGATCTCGCCCAGCTCGATGCGGTAGCCGCGCACCTTGACCTGGGTGTCGGCGCGCCCCAGGAACTCCATGACGCCGTCCGGCCGCAGGCGCACGCGGTCGCCGGTGGCATACAGGCGCTCGCCCGGCTGCTCGCCGTAGGCACAGGGCACGTACTGCGCGGCGGTGAGCCCCGGTTCCTGGGCGTAGCCCGACGACAGGCAGTCGTCGCCGCCGATGTGCAGGTGGCCGGCGACGCCGATCGGACAGGGGTTGCCGTCGGCGTCCAGGATCAGGTAGCGCGCGTCGTCGATCGGCCGGCCGTAGGGGATGCTCGCCCAGGCCGGATCGACCTCCCGCACCGGGAAGAAGTTGGACCAGACGGTCGCCTCCGTCGCGCCCCCCAGGCCGATGAAGCGCGCCCGCGGGAACGCCTCGCGCACGCGGTCGGGGAGGGTGACCGGGATCCAGTCGCCGCTCTGGAACACCAGCCGCAGCGCCGGCGGCGCGCCGAGTGCCGGGAAGAAGGGCGCCAGCTGCTGCAGCGCCGCCGGCGCCGAGTCCCAGAAGGTGATCGGCTCGCGGCAGAGGATGCGCACCTGCCCCTCGGGGTCGCGGAGCTCCGCGGCGGAGGCAATGCGCACCGTGCCGCCGGCGGCCAGCATGCCGAAGACGTCGTAGACCGAGAGGTCGAACGACAGCGCGGTGATGAACAGCAGGCGGTCGCCGGGGCCCACGGCGAAGGTGCGGTTCACCCACTCGACCAGGTGCACGGCCGGCGCATGGCGGACCATCACCCCCTTGGGCGTGCCGGTCGATCCCGAGGTGAAGATGATGTATGCCAGGTCGTCCGGACCGCACCGCGGCGGCAGTCCGTCGCCGGGCAGGGCCTCGAAGTCGGCGGCGGACCAGATCCGCGGCGGTTGGCCGGCGGCCGCAGTGCTCGTCGGGCCCGCCGTGCCCGCGCCATCCGCCGTCAACTCCTGCCGCCGGTCAACGCAGACCAGGTGCGCCAGGGCCGCGTCCAGCGCGGTCAGCGCCTCTATCCTCGTTGCCTGGGTGACAACGTGGGCGATCCCCTGGCTGGCGACGATCCACCGGATGCGTGCGGCCGGCCAGCTGATCTCGATGGGCACGTAGGCGCCGCCCGCCTTGTGGATCGCGAGGACCGCCACGGCCATCTCGGCCGAGCGCTCGAGGTGGACGCCGACCAGCGTGCCCGGCCCGACGCCCACGGTTACGAGCAGCCGCGCCAGCTGGTTGGCCCGCGCGTCGAGCTCGCCGTACGTCCAGGTGCGGTCCGCGAAGACCAGTGCCGGGGCGCCCGGGGCGCGCGCTGCCCAGGCCTCGAACGGCTGGTGCAGGCATCCGGCTGTCGCGGGTTCCCCGCCCGGCCGCCCCGCCACCGCCATCGCGATTGCCGCCCTCGGCGCCGCCGGCGCCTCCCGCGCAGTGTCGTTCCACTCCCGCACCACCTGCTGCCGCTCGGCCGCCGTGATCAGCGGCAGGTCGGCCAGCCGCCGGTCGGGAGCCGCGCCGGCCATCGCCTCGAGCAGGGTCTCGAGGTGGCGCAGCAGGCGCAGCATGGCGGCGGCGCCGAAGCGAGCCGGCTCGTAGCCGATGCGCAGCAGCAGCTCGTTGCCGGGCGAGGCGGTGAGGGTGAGCGGGTAGTTGGTGCGCTGGAAGGTCCCCGAGTGGGTCATCTCGAAGGCCGAGTCGGCGGTGAAGCCCTCGAAGACGACGATGCTCTCGAACAGCGGCAGCTGGCGCGGCACCGCGCTCCACCCCAGCACCTGCTGCAGCGGGCTGTGCTCGAAGCGGCGCAGCTCGAGGCCGCTCCCCTGCAGCTCCTTGAGCCAGGCCCCGAGCTCCGCCGCACCCGGCACCCGCACCCGCGCCGGCAGGGTGTTGATGAAGCAGCCGAGCATCGAGTCCACGCCCTTGAGCGCCGGCGGGCGGCCCGACACCGTCACCCCGAAGACCACGTCGCGGCTGCCGCCGTAGCGGGAGAGCAGCAGCGCCCAGGCCCCCTGCACCAGGGTGCTCGAGGTCAGCCGGTTGCGCTGGGCGAACGACTTCAGCCGCGCCGTCGCCGCGGCGCCCAGCCTGGTCAGCCGGAGATCGTAGGCGGCCTCGGCATCCCCGCCGGCCATGCCGCCGGGCAGACCGCCGGGCAGACCGCCGGGCAGACCGCCGGCCGGCCCGTCCACCCCCAGCGGCGTCGCCTCGGCGAAGCCCGAGAGCACCCGCCGCCAGTACGCCTCGGCCTCGGCGAGGTCCTGCTGCCGCAGCCAGAGGATGTAGTCCTTGTAAGGGCGGCGGGGCTCGAGCCGCGCCGCCTGGCCGCCCGCCGCCGCCTGGTAGACGCCCAGGATCTCCCGCATCGCCAGCCCGGCGGACCAGCCGTCGAGCAGCAGGTGGTGGTAGCTCCACACCACCCGCCAATCCTCGTCGCCGAGCCGGATGATCCCCAGCCGCAGCAGGGGCGGCCGCGAGAGCTCGAAGCCGCGCCGCCGGTCCGCCGCCATGTAGTCGGCCAACCGCTGCCGCTGCTCGGCGGCGGGGAGCCCGCGCCAGTCCTGGCGGTCGACCGGCAGCTCGACCCGGCGGTGCACGACCTGCACCGGCTCGTCGAGGTCCTCCCAGAGGAAGGCGGTGCGGAGCACCGGGTGGCGATCGAGGGTCTGCTGCCAGGCGCGCTCGAAGGCGGCGGGATCGAAGCCCCTGCCGTAGGCCGGACAGAACTGCTCGAAGTAGACCCCGGTCTCCGGCGCATAGAGCGTGTGGAACAGCATGCCATGCTGCACCGGCGACAGGCGGTAGATGTCGGCGACGTTCTCGAGGCTCATCCCGGCTCCGCTCCCTGCCGCCTACTCGGCCGCCAGCGCCAGCACGGGGTCGAGCCGCGACGCCCGGCGCGCCGGCAGCCAGCTGGCGACGATCGCCATCGCCACCAGCAGCAGCGCGCCGCCGGCGAAGCTCCCGAGGTCGGTGGCGCTGACGCCGAACAGCAGGCTGGCGGCGACCCGCACCAGGGCCAGCGCCGCCCCGACGCCCAGCGCCACTCCGATGCCGGCGAGCAGCATCGCCTGCCCCAGGACCAGCCCCAGCACGCTGCCGCGACGCGCCCCGAGCGCCATGCGGATGCCGATCTCGCGGCGGCGCTGCGCCACCGAGAAGGCGGTGACGCCGTAGACGCCGACCATCGCCAGCGCCAGCGCCACCACCGCGAAGCAGCCCAGCAGCGCGGTGTAGAAGCGGCGCCAGGCGGTGGTGATCGCCACCTTCTCGTCCATGCTCTCGACCCGGAACACCGCCTGGTCGCGGTCGATCTCGCGCACCGCCGCGCGCGCCGCCGGGGCCAGCGCGGCGGGATCGCCGGTGGTGCGGATGACGACGTACTGGAAGAGGCGCGGGTACTGGGCGAGCGGCGCGTAGACGTGCGGCGGCGAGTCGGCGTCGAAGGAGACGTGCTTGACGTCGCCGACGACGCCGACGACGGTGCGCCACTCGCCGGCCGAGTCCTGCCCGGTCATCTTCAGCCGCTTGCCGATCGGGCTCGCGCCCGGCCAGAAGCGCTTCGCCACGCCGCGGTCGACGATCGCCACCGCCTGCGCCTTGTCGTTGTCGAGCGGGGTGAAGAAGCGCCCCTCGACGAGCGGCGTGCCCATGGTGCGGAAGTAGTCGGGGCTGCACATCCGCCAGGCCGCCTGCGGCGCCGGCTGGCCGGGCTTGAGCGTCAGCCCCTCGATCTCGAGGTCCCCGGTCTCCTGCACCTTGCCGAGCGGCACGGCGTTGACGGTGCCGGCGGAGACCACCCCCGGTATCGCGTCCAGGCGTTCGACCAGGCGGTTCCAGAAGGTCACCCGCTGCGTCTTGTCGGGATACTTCGGCGCCGGCAGGAAGAGCTCGAGGGTGAGGACGTCGTGGGGGTTGTAGCCGGGCTTGATCTGCGCCATGCGCACGAAGCTCTGGACCAGCAGGCCGGCGCCCACCAGCACCATCAGCGCCACCGCCACCTCGACCACCACCAGCAGCCGCCGCGGCAGCTGCCGCTCGGCGCCCTCGGAGCCGCCGCGGCCGCCCTGCTTGAGCGAGTGCAGGAGATTGCCGCGCAGCGCCTGCAGCGCCGGCGCGAAGCCGAAGAGCACGCCGGTGAGGACGGTCACCAGCACGGTGAACAGCAGCACGTTGGCGTCGATCGACACCTCGTCGAGGCGCGGCAGCTTGGCGATGTTCATGTGCGCGGTCAGCCGCACGCCCCAGGCGGCGAGCAGCAGGCCGAGCGCGCCGCCGGCGAGCGCCAGCAGCAGGCTCTCGACCAGGAACTGGCGCAGCAGCGCCGGGCGGCCGGCGCCGAAGGCGATGCGGACGGCGACCTCGCGGTCGCGGGTGGTGGCGCGGGCCATCAGCAGGTTGGCGACGTTGGCGCAGGCGATGAGCAGCACCAGCGCGACCGCGCCGCCGAGCAGCAGCAGCGCCGGCCGGCTGTCGCCGATGACCTCGTCGCGATAGGAGGCGAGCTTCATGCCGTAGCCGCTGCCGGCGGGATAGGACTCGGGATGGGCGCGCGCGAACTGCCGCGCGATGGCGTCGACCTCGGCCTGCGCCGCCTCCGGCGCCACCCCGTCGCGGGGACGGGCGTAGACCTCGTACTGGCGGTTGTCGCGCTTCGGCTGCGCGGCGAGGTCGACGGTGAGCGGCAGCCAGAGATCGCGTCCCTTGCGCCGGAAGTAGAAGCCCTCGGCGGTCACTCCCACCACCGTGTAGGGCTCGTTGTCGATGATGACCTTGCGCCCGATCACGCCGGGATCGGAGCTGAAGTGGCGCTGCCACAGCTCGTGGGAGAGGATGGCCACCCGGTCGCGGCCGGGCCGCTCCTCGTCGGGCAGGAACCAGCGGCCGAGCCCCGGCGCCACGCCGAGCAGCCGGAAGAGGTTCGGCGAGACGTGGACGGTCACCAGCAGCTCGGGGTCGCCGTCGCCGGTCAGGCTGGAGAGCGCCGGACGGGTGGCGGCGAGATCGGCGAAGCTCTTCGCCTGCTCGCGGAAGTCGAGGAACTCGGGGATCGAGAAGTCTTCCTTCGGGTCGTTGTTGGTCAGGAACTGGTTCCAGACGATGAAGATCCGCGCCGCGTCGCGATAGGGCAGGCCGCGCAGCAGGACGGCGTTCTCGAAGCTGAACACGGCGGTGGTGGCGCCGATGGCCAGCGCCAGGCAGAGCACCGCCGCCGCCGAGGAGCCGGGGCTCCTGGCCAGCATGCGCAAGCCGAATCGCAGGTCGCGGAGCAGCTTCTCCATCTCGATCTCCTGTGTGCGCGGCCGGCCGTGAATCGCGCCGCGATCAGCCGGCGCCGGCCAGCTTGGAGAGGACCTTCTCCAGGTCGGCGGCGCTCACCCCGGAGTCGGCGAAGGCGTCCTCGGTAGGCGGCCCATCGGCGGCGCCTGTCGCGGCACCCGCATCGGCGCCGTCGCCCGAGGCCGCCGCGCCCACCGCGGCCGCCAGGGGAGTCTCGGCGGGCGTCGCCTCCGGCATGGGCATCGCGCCCTCGGCGGCGGGCAGCAGCGCCGCCAGCTCGGCGATGGTCTGGTGCTCGAACAGCTGGTCGGGCGACAGCTGCAGCTGCATCTCGTTGGCGCGCGCCACCACCTGGATGCCGACCATCGAGTCGCCGCCGAGATCGAAGAAGTTGTCGTGGACGCCCACCTCGTCGATGCCCAGGGCGCCCTGGAAGATCGCCGCCAACCGGGTCTCGACCTCGGTGCGCGGCGCGGCATAGGGGGTCGAGAGCTGCGGCCGCGGGTGGGATTGGCGGGCCGCTCCCGCGCCGGCCGCGCCGCGGCCCGATCCGGGCTTCATGCCGGACGGGTCGAGGTCGCGCACCTGCGCCATCAGCGCCGCGAGGTCCTTCGCCGAGACCGCCACCTGCGGCACGCTCCGGCCTTGCGCCAGCACCCGGCGAAGGGCCTCGACGCCCTCGCGCGACAGGATGCCCTCCGTGCCGGCGGCGCCGGGGAACTGGGGGGTCGCGGCCGCGGGCGCGGTGGCCGCCGCGGCCGCCGCGCCGGAAGCCGCGTTGCCCGGGACTGTGGCGCCCGGAGCCTCGGTGCCCTGGGCCGCGGTGCCAGGAGGTGCGGTGCCGGCAGCCCCCGTCGGAGCCGCATCCGCCGCGCCCGGCCCAGCCGCCGCCTCGACAGCCGGCGCGGACTTCGCCGCCGCCGCCGGCCGCGCGAACGCCGCCGCCGCGTCGATCCGCTTGAGCACGAAGCGCTCGATCTCGACCAGCGGCTCGCCCTCCTCGTCGAGCAGGGTGACGTCCACCGCCACCGTCTCCTTGCCCGTGCCGCCCTCGCCGGCCTGCCGGGCCCAGCTGAGGATGCGGGAGGGCAGCGGCCGCCACTGCACGACGCGGCGGTAGGAGAGCGGCACGTGGGTGCCCTCCGCGAAGAAGCCGACCAGCCCGGTGGCGACGTCGAGCAGCGCCGGGTGCAGGGTGAACCGCGACAGGTCGCCGGTGAACTCCGCGGGCAGCTCCAGGGTCGCCAGCCACTCGCCGTCGCCCACCTCCACCTTGCGCAGGCTCTGCCAGCGGGCGCCCCAGAAGATCGGGCCCTCGCCGGCGCTCATCAGCGGCCCCTCCGGCACGATCTCGCGGACGCCGCAGCGCCGCCGCAGCGCGGCGACGTCGAGCGGCGGCGGCGGCCCGGCGGTCATCCCGCGCACGCGGCCACGAGCGTGGGCCTGCCACACCGGTTCGCCGCCCTCGCCCCTGCTGCCGGCGCCAGGCGCGCCAGGGGCGCCGGGCAGCCGGCTGGACATCCGGAAGGCGAAGCCGTCCGGCTCGCGGGTGAGCGCCAGGCGCACCGTGCGGCTCTCGGCCTCGTCGAGCGCCAGCGGCGTCAGGAACAGCACCTCGCGCAGCTCGACCGCCGGCGCGACCTGGGCCTCGAACGCGGCGGCATGGTGCTCGAAGGCGGCCCGCGCCATCTCGAGGTAGCTGGTGCCGGGCAGCGCCGGGCGGCCGAGGATCTTGTGCTCGGCGAGCGGCCAGTGGCGGGCGGCGCTGAAGTCGGTCTCGTAGATCGCCTCCTCCGCGGTCTCGCGCTCGCAGCGGTCGAGCAGCGGATGGATGTCGAGGCGCTCGACGGCGGCGGGCGCCGCCGATTCGGGCCTGGGGCCGCCCATCATGCCGCTCGCCACCGCCATCCCGACCTCCTCCCAGGCGCCCCAGTTGATCGACACGGTGGGCGGTCCGCCGGCCGCGGCCGCCGCGTGGGCGAAGGCGTCGAGGAACGAGTTGGCGGCGCAGTAGTCGACCTGGCCGAGGCCGCCGGCCACGGCGATGGTGGACGAGCACAGCACCATGAAGTCGAGCGGCGTGCCGCGCAGCGCCGCCTCCAGGCAGCGGGTGCCGCGCCGCTTCGGCGCCAGCACCGCGGCGGCGGTGTGTGCAGCCTTCAACTGGATCACGCCGCCACCCGCCAGGCCGGCGGCGTGGATGACGCCGTGGATGGCGCCGAAGCGCTCGCGCACCTCGGCCACCGCCGCCTGCACCTGCGCCGCGTCGGCCACGTCGCAGGCCACCACCAGCACCTCGGCGCCGGCGCTCTCGAGCTCCTGCACCTTGCGGATGCGCTGGCTGGTGCGGTGGCGCTCGCCGTGCTCGGCCACCCAGCCCTCCCACTCGTCGCGCGGCGGCAGCGCGGTGATGCCGAGCAGGGCGAGCTTGGCCTGGTGCTCGCGGGCCAGGAACTCGGCGAAGGTGAGGCCGATGCCGCCCAGGCCGCCGGTGATGAGGTAGACGCCGCCGGTCCGCAGCGGCAGCCGCTCGGGCGGACAGGACTCGATGCGCACCGGCTCGAAGTCGCGCGCCAGCCGCTGGTCGCCGCGCAGCGCCACCACCGCGTCGGCCAGCGGCCCGGCCGCCTCGGCGGCGAGCCGCGCGGCCAGCTCGTCGAGCGCGGCGGTCGCCGTGTTCGCGGTGTTCGCGGGGGCGGACCTGGCGGGGATCTCGACGTCCACGCAAGCCGCGCGGATGTGCGGGTACTCCCGCGGGATCACCAGCACCGGCCCCAGCAGCGTCGCCTTCTCCGGGCAGAGCCGGCGCTCCTCGCCGCGCACCCGGTGCAGCCCGCTGGCGACCGCCAGCAGCGCCAGCGGCCCGGTGAGGCCCTGCCGGCCGCACGCCTGGGCGAGATAGAGCAGGCTCCAGAAGCCGCGGTCCTCGAGCTCCTGGCTCGGCCCCTCCCAGTCCGCGCCCGGCGCTTCGCCGCCGACGCACCACAGGTGGACGACGTGACGCGGGGCGGCGCCGGCGGCCACCAGCTCCCGCAGCATCTGGTCGTACCCCTCGCGGTCGGCCGGCGCCAGCCGCCAGACCGCCTCGCCGCGGCGCTCGCACCGCTCGCCGGCCGCGCCGCATTCGACCCGCGCGACCCGCTGGCCGGCCGCCGCGAGGCGGCTGGCCAGCCGCTCGCCCAGCCCGTGGCCGTCGTCGAAGATCAGCCAGCTGGCGTCCGGCTCGGCCGGCACGGCGTCCAGCGGCGGCGGCGCGAGCGTCGTCCGCCAGGACGGGAGGTAGAACCAGTCGGCGACGTCCTGCTTCTTGCCCAGCGCGGCGCGGCCGAACAGCGCCTGGGCGCCGGCGACGTCGAGCTCCACCCAGTACCGCTGGCGCTCGAAGGGATAGGTCGGCAGCGGGCAGCGGCGCCGGCGCTCGTGGCGATAGAAGCCCGCCCAGTCGGCGGTCACGCCATGCAGCCACAGCTCGCCCACGGTGCGCAGCAGCACCTGCGACTCGGGCTTGCGCTCGCGCGGCCCGGGCAGCGAGGCGAGCGCCGGCTGCCAGGCCTGGCGGTCGGGGTGCTGCCGCGCCATGCCGGCGAGGCTGTTGCCGGGGCCGACCTCGAGCAGCACCCGGCCGGGCGCCTCGAGCAGCCGCGCCACGCCGTCGCCGAAGCGCACCGGATGGCGCAGGTGGCGCGCCCAGTAGCCGGGATCGGTGGCCTCCTCCGGCGTGATCCAGGTGCCGCTGACGTTGGACAGGAACGGCACCCGCGGCGGCGCCAGCGGCACCCGCTCGACCTCGCGCAGGAAGGGGGCGAGGATGGGCTCCATCATCGGCGAATGGAAGGCGTGGGAGGTCTGCAAGCGCCGCGGCGCCAGGCCGCGCGCCTGCAGCTGGCGGGCGAAGCTCTCGACCGCCTCCTCGGGCCCCGCCACGACGGTGCGCGCCGGGGCGTTGACCGCGGCGAGCGACAGCCGCGGGCCGAGCAGCGGCACCACCTCGGCCTCCGGCAGCGGCACCGCCAGCATGGCGCCGCCGGCCAGCGACTGCATCAGCTTGCCGCGCGCCGCCACCAGCGCCAGGGCATCCGGCAGCGCCATGACCCCGGCCAGGGTGGCCGCGACGTACTCGCCGATGCTGTGGCCGAGCATCGCGTCGGGCACGATCCCCCACTCGTTCCACAGCCGCGCGAGGGCGTACTCGAGCACGAAGAGCGCCGGCTGGGTGAGCGAGGTCTGGCGCAGGCGGTCGGCGGCGTCCCGACCCCCGTCCGGCGCCGCCGGCCGCGGGGCGAACAGCTCCTCGCGCAGGTCGAAGCCGAGGCGCGAGCCGAGCAGCGTCGAGCAGCGGTCGACCTCGGCGCGGAAGGCGGGCTCGGTGGCGTAGAGCTCGACGCCCATGCCGGGGTACTGCGCGCCCTGGCCGGAGAACAGGAAGGCGACGCTGCGCGCGGCGCCGGCACCCCCGCCGGCCCGGCCGGCACCCGGGCCCGGCGCGTCGGGAGCGCGGGTCAGGACGAGCTCGGCCGGCAGCGTCTCGAGCGCGGCGATCGCCTCCTCGGCGCTGCCGCCGCAGACCACCGCGCGCCGGTGCTCGAAGGTCTTGCGTCCGACCTTCAGCGTGTAGGCCACGTCGGCGAGATCCGCCTCGGGATGGGCGCGCAGGTGGGCGGCGAGCCGGGCGGTGACCGCCGCCAGCGCGGTCTCGGTACGGGCGCTGAGCAGCAGCAGCTGCCGCGGCCGCGACGGCGACGGCGGCGGCGCGGGCGGCGCCTCCTCCAGGATCACGTGCGCGTTGGTGCCGCCCATGCCGAAGGCGCTGACCCCGGCGCGCCGCGGGCCGCCGTCGGCCGGCCAGTCGCGCAGCTCGGTGTTGACGAAGAACGGGCTGGCGGCGAAGTCGATGTCGGGGTTGGACTCGGAGAAGTTGAGCGAGGCGGGGATCTGGCCGTGCTCGAGCGCCAGCACGGCCTTGGCCAGGCTGCCGGAGCCCGCGGCGACGCCCAGGTGACCGATGTTGGTCTTGACCGACCCCAGGGCGCAGAAGCCCCGGCGCTGGGTGCTCTCGCGGAAGGCGCGGGTGAGCGCGGCGACCTCGATGGGGTCGCCCACGGGCGTGCCCGTGCCGTGCGCCTCGACGTAGCCGATGGTGTCGGGATCGACCTCGGCCGCGAGCAGGGCGGCGCGGATGACGCGCGTCTGGCCGTCCGCGCCGGGGGCGGTGAAGCCGACCTTGCGCGCGCCGTCGTTGCTGACCGCCGAGCCCTTGATCACGGCGCGGATGCGGTCGCCGTCGGCGAGCGCGTCCTCCAACCGCTTGAGCACCACGATCCCCATGCCGCTGCTGAACATGGTCCCCTGGGCCTTGGCGTCGAAGGCCCGCACCCGGCCGTCGGGCGAGTTGACGTCGCCGGGCACGTAGGGATAGCCGTTCTCGGGGACGCGGACGCCGACGGCGCCGGCCAGCGCCATGTCGCACTCGCCGGCGAGCAGCGCGCCGCAGGCGAAGTGCACCGCGACCAGGGCGGTCGAGCAGGCCGTCTGCACGGAGACGCTGGGGCCGCCGAGGTTCAGCTTGTAGGAGACCCGCGTCGCCAGGAAGTCCTTGTCGTTGGCGACCTGGACCTGCAGGTCGCTGGTCGAGGCCAGCACGGCGGGGCTCGAGAAGACGTTGCGCAGGTAGCCGTTCATGCGCGCGCCGCCGTAGACGCCGACGCGGCGCGACAGCTGATCGACGTTGTAGCCGGCGTCCTCGAGCGCTTCCCAGGCGCACTCGAGGAAGACGCGATGCTGCGGATCGATGATCTCCGCCTCTCTGGGATTGAGCCCGAAGAAGCCGGCGTCGAACAGCTCGTGGCCCTCCATCGGGCGGGCCACCTTGACGTAGCCGGGCTGACGCAGCAGCGCCGGATCGACGCCGCCGGCGAGGATCTCGGCGTCGGAGAGCGGGGTGAGCGATTCGACGCCGTCGCACAGGTTGCGCCAGAACTGCTCGACGTCGGCGGCCCCCGGGAAGCGGCCGACCATGCCGACGATCGCCACCTCCATGCCGGTGAGGGAAGAAGACTGCTGGGGCTCGCTCACGCTACCTCCTTGCCGCCCTGCCGGGACCGGGGCGATCGCGGCGGTCGATCCTCTTGCTGCCGGCCCGGCCGGTCCGCCTGGAGCGGCCCGCCGCCGTCGGGCCGCTGTTGCTCTAGTGCGTCGACGGGCTCGAACTGCGCCTTGGCGAGCCGCCGGCGCAGCCGGTCCTTGCCCACCCGCAGCTGCGCGGCGGTGCCGTCGTCGGTCGCCGGGGCCTGCCCCGGCTTGGCGCCGAGGAAGGCGGCGAGGTCGCGCACCGTCGGGTGATTGAACAGCTCGAACACCGGCAGCTCGCGCTCGAAGGCGGCTTGCAGCCGGCTCTGGGCCTGGACCAGCAGCAGCGAGTTGCCGCCGAGCTCGAAGAAGTTGTCCTCGACGCCGACCCGCTCGACCTTGAGCACGTCGCGCAGGATCGCGGCGATGGCGGCCTCGAGGTCGTTGCGGGGAGCGATGTAGTCCATGGCGGTCTCCACGGGCCTCTTGGCCCGCTGTAGCAGCAGCTTGCGATCGACCTTGCCGTTGGGGGTGAGCGGCAGGCTGGGCAGCAGCTGGAAGGCGGCCGGCACCATGAAGGCCGGCAGCGCCTGGCGCAGGTGGGGGCGCAGCTCGAGGACGGCGAGCTCGGCGCCGGGCTGCGCGACGACGAAGGCCACCAGCCGCTTGTCGGCGGCCTCGCTGTCGGTGGCCAGCACCACCGACTCCCGCACCCCGGCGAGGCGGCCGATCTGGGCCTCGATCTCGCCCAGCTCGATGCGGTAGCCGCGGATCTTGACCTGCGTGTCGGCGCGGCCGGCGAAGGCCACCTCGCCGTCCGGCAGGTAGCGGCCGAGGTCGCCGGTGCGGTAGAGGCGGTCGCCGGGGTGGCCGGTGAACGGGTTGAGCTGGAACTTCTCGGCGGTCGCCTGGGGGTCGCCGAGGTAGCCGCGCGCCAGGTGCGGGCTGCGCACCGCCACCTCCCCCACCTCGCCGACGCCGGCCAGCTGACCGCCGGCGGCGAAGACCAGCAGCTGCACGTCCCGCATGCCGCGGCCGCAGGGCAGGATCTCCTTGGCCCGCAGGCTGGAAGAGTGCGCGCCCGGCGCGAGCGCGGAGGCGGTCTCATGCACGCTGCCCCGCGCCAGGTGGTAGCCGACGGCACGCTGGGTCTCGGTGCTGCCGTAGAGGTTCACCACCGTCACTCGCGGCGCCAGGCGCTGCAACCGGTCGACGTCGCGGCGCGTGAGGACGTCGCCGACCAGCAGCACGAAGCGCAGATCGTCGAGGCGCGGCGGCGCGCCGGGGGCCTCGCCTTCGCCGCCGGCGCCGCCGCCCGCGCCGTCCTCGGTCAGCACCTGGCCCATGGCGGGAGTCAAGTGGGCGACGCTCACGCGCGCCTCGCGCATCCAGGCGGCGAGGCGGCCGGCGGCGACGATCTGGGCGGGATCGGGGATGCAGATCGCGGCGCCGAGGAAGAGCGGCGTGAAGAGGTCGCGCTGCAGCGGGTCGTGCGACAGGCCGGAGAGCAGGCTGAAGCGGTCGTCGCCCCGCAGCCCGAGCTCGGCCGTCTGCCAGGGGAGGAAATGCGACAGCGGCCCATGCCGGCCGAGCACCCCTTTCGGCAGGCCGGTCGAGCCGGAAGTGAAGGCGATGTAGGCCAGGCGCTCGGGGCCGGTGGGCACCTCCGGGTCGCCGTCCGGGCAGCCTGCCAGCGGTCCGCCGCTCGCGCCGTCGACGAGCCAGGGCGGCAAGCGCAGGCGCAGGCAGCCGGGCAGCTCGGCGACGGCGGCGGCCAGGGCCGGCGGCGGCGGGCCGGCGGCCTCCATCTCGAGCCAGGCCCGCGGGCGCGCCAGGCGCACGATGTCGATCAGGCGAGCCGCCGGGTAGGCGGGATCGAGGATGACGAAGGCGGCTCCCGCCTTGAGCGTGCCCAGCACCGCCCAGACGAGGGCCGCGCTGCGGTGGGCGTAGATCGCCACCGCGTCCTCCCGGCCATCCTCGCCGGCGCCGCCGTTGCCGCGAGTGCCGCCGTTGGCGCGGACGCCGCCGACGCCGGCGGCGAGCAGCCGGTGGGCCAGGCGGTTGCTCTGGCGATCGAGGTCGCCGTAGGTCCATGCGCCGCCGGGATCGCTCACCGCCTCGCGGCCGGGAGCGCGGCGGGCCCAGGCGGCGAAATGCTCGTGCACCGCGCCGACCCAGCCGGCGTCGAGCGGCAGGGTCGGATCGGGCAGCAGCTGCCGGGCGGCGGCAGTGACCAGCGAGAAGCCGGCGGCCGGCGCATCGGGGCCGGCGGCGGCCTGCTCGAGCAGCGCCAGGTACTGGCGCAGCGCCTCGGCGATGCGCTCGGCGGAGAAGAGGGCGGCGTTGTAGACCAGGTGGAGGCGCACCTCGCCGTCCTGGTCGTGCACGTAGAGCGTCAGGTCGAACTTCGACGGCTCCTCGACGTCGAGCACCTCCTCGACCTCGATGCCGGGCATCCCGAGATCGAGATCGGAAGCGCTCTGGAAGTTGAAATAGACCTGGAACAGCGGCGTGCGGCTGAGGTCGCGCTCCGGCTGCAGCTCCTGCAGCAGGCGCTCGAACGGCAGGTCCTGGTGGGCGTAGGCGTCGAGGGCGGCGCGCCGCACCCGGCGCAGCAGCTGGCGGAAGCTCGGCTGGCCCGAGAGGTCGGTGCGCAGCACCAGGCTGTTGAGGAAGAACCCGATCAGCGGCTCGATCTCGCGGTGGTGCCGGCCGGCGATGGGGATCCCCATCAGGACGTCCTCCTGGCCGCCGAAGCGGCGCAGGAGCAGGGCGAAGCCGGCGAGCAGGGTCATGAAGAGGCTCGCTCCCTCGCGCCGCGACAGCGCCCGCAGCTCCGCCGCCAGCGGCGCGGGCACGGACGCGCGCTGCGCGCCACCGCGGAACGTCTGCACCGCGGGGCGGGGATGGTCGGTGGGCAGATCGAGCACCGGCAGGTCGCCCCCCAGCTCGCGGCGCCAGTAGTCGACCTGGCGGGCGAAGACCTCGCCCTCCAGCTGGCGGCGCTGCCAGCGTGCGTAGTCGGCGTACTGGACGGGGAGGGGTGGGAGGGGCGGGAGGGAGGGCTGGGAGGGCTGGGAGGGCTGGGAGGGCTGGGGCTCCCCGGCCGGTTCGGCAGCCGCCGCGGCTTCGGCTGCCCCGTAGAGGCGCGTCAGCTCCTGCAGCAGCAGGCGGACCGACCAGCCGTCGGAGATGATGTGATGCATGTTGAGAACCAGCAGCTGCCGGTCGCCGGGGAGCAGCACCAGCCGCGCCCGCAGCAGCGGTCCGCGCTCGAGGTCGAAGGGGGTGGCGGCCTCGGCCTCGGCCAGACGCCGGGCCTCGCGCTCGGCTCGACTGTCGCTCCCTGCAGCGAGCGCGCCGCTCGACCCGGAGTGGAAGTCACCACCCTCGGCGCCGCCGGCGCCTCCCAAGCCGCTTAGGTCCACGACCGGCAGCCCCAGCTCGAGCGCCGGCGCGATGCGCTGGAAGGGCTGGCCGTCGACGGCGTGGAAGGTGGTGCGCAGCGATTCGTGGCGCGCCGCCACGGCGTCGAGGCAGCGCGCGAAGCGTCGCGGGTCGAGGGGGCCGCGCAGGCGCACAGCGATCGGGATGTTGTAGGCGACGTTGCCCGGCTGCAGCTGGTCGAGCAGCCAGAGCCGCTCCTGGGCATACGACAGCGCCAGCGGGGCCAGGCGGTCCGCCTCGGGCATCGGCTCGATCGCCGGCAGCGGCGGCAGCGGCAGCCCCGGCGAGCCGCCGGCGGCGAGCCGGCGCTGCTCGGCCAGCCGGGCGGCGAAAGCGGCGACGGTGGGGCACTCGAAGACGCTGCGCACCGGCAGCTCGAGGCCGAAGGCGTCGCGGACCCGGGAGAGCAGCTGGGTGGCGAGCAGCGAATGCCCGCCCAGGGCGAAGAAGTCGGCGGCGGCCCCGGCGCGCTCGACGGCGCCGGCGTCCAGCAGCTCGCTCCACAGCGCCAGCAGGACCTCCTCGTCGGCGTTGCGCGGCGCCAGGTACGGCGTGCCCGCGGCCAGGCTCGTCCACTCCGGCGCCGGCAGCGCCGCGCGATCGATCTTGCCGTTGGCGGTGAGCGGCAGCGCCGGCAGCACGACGAAGGCGGACGGCACCAGCGCCTCGGGCAACCGCTCGCGCAGGAACGCGCGCAGCTCGGCGGCGTCGGGCGCGGTGTCCGGGTCGCGCGGCACCACCCAGGCCACCAGGCGCGCCTCCGCCCCGTCCGCGGAGCGCGCCAACACCACCGCCGCCGCCAGCAGCGGATGAGTGGCGAGCTCGGCCTCGACCTCTCCCGGCTCGATGCGGACACCGCGGATCTTCACCTGCTGGTCCCGCCGGCCGAGGAACTCCAGGCCGTGCCCGGCGCGGCGTCGCGCCAGGTCGCCGCTACGGTAGAGGCGCCCGCCCGGCACCCCGCTCCAGGCATCGGGGACGAAGCTCGCCGCGGTCATCTCGGGGCGGCCGAGATAGCCGCGGGCGAGGCTGGCGCCGGCGATGGCGATCTCGCCGGGAACGCCGATCGGCACCGGCTGGCCGGCGGCGTCGAGCAGGTAGACGGCGAGGCCGTCGATGGGGCCGCCGATGCCGGGAAGCGCCGCGGCGGCGTCCACGGCCGGCGGCACCGCGCCGCAGGTCGCCACCACCGTCGTCTCGGTGGGCCCGTAGTGGTTCACCAGGGCGAAGGACGAGCCCGCGGCGGGCCGCAGGCGGAGGCGGTCGCCGCCGGTGAGCAGGGCGCGCAGCGCCAGCTTCGGCGGCGGCGCGCCCGGCTCGCCCGCCGGCTGGCCCGCCATTTCTCCCAAGAGGGCCTCGGCGAGCGGCGTCGGCAGGAAGCCGATCGTCACCTCCGCGTCCGCCAGCCAGCGCAGCAGGCGCGCCGGCGCGGTGCGCTCCTCCTGGTCCGGCACGTGCAGGCAGGCGCCGGCGGTGAGATAGGGCCACAGCTCCCAGACCGAGGCGTCGAACGCCGGCGAGGCGATCAGCGTCGCGCGGTCGTTCGCGCCGACCCGATAGGTCCGCTGGTGCCACTCCACGAGGTTGAGCAGGTTGGCGTGGCTGACCCCGACGCCCTTCGGCTTGCCGGTCGAACCGGAGGTGTAGATGACGTAGGCGAGATTGCCGTCGACCTCGCGGCCGCCCGCGGCCCCGTCGCCTCCTTCCCCGGCGTCGCCCGCAAGCGAGCTGCTCGCGGCCTCGCCGCCCACCTCATCCGCACCCGCCACGGGTTGACCATCCTCCAGGACGACCGCGGTCACCCCGGGCGGCAGGGCGAGCCCGGCGAGGCGGCGCTCGCCGGCGATCAGCACCGGTGCGCCGGCGTCCGCCAGCAGCCACGCGAGGCGGTCCGGCGGGCTCGCCGGGTCGAGCGGCAGGTAGGCCGCGCCCGCCTGCAGCACGGCGAGGGCGGCGGTCACCAGCTCCGGCGAGCGCTCGAGGCAGAGGGCGATCGGCACCTCGGGTGCCGCTCCCAGGCGGCGCAGGCGGCCGGCGAGACGCGCGGCGCGAGCGGCGAGCTCGCCGTAGCTGAGCCGGCCACCCGGCCACACCACGGCCGGCGCGTCCGGCCGCGCCGCCGCCACCGCCGCCACCCGCTGGTGGACCCGGCCACGGCCGGCCGCCGGCACCGCGGTGTCGTTCCACTCGCGGAGCAGGGCCGCCCGCTCCGGTTCGCCGAGCCAGGGCAGCTCGGAGAGCCGGCGGTCCGGCGCCTGTACGAGGGCCTGAAGGAGGTTCCGCAGGTGGCCCAGCAGGCGTTGCATGGTGGCGCCGTCGAACAGCGCGCGGTTGTACTCGAGCTCTCCGCGCCATCCCGGCTCCGGCACCCAGCTCAAGGTCAGGTCGAACTTCGCGGTGCGTCCCGGCACCGCCTCCGGCACCAGCTCCAGGCCCGGCAGCGCCAGCGCCGGCCAGGGGGCGTCCTGCACCACCAGCATCACCCGGAACAGCGGCGTTCCCGAGCGCTGCCGCTCCGGCGCCAGCCGCTCGACCAGCAGCTCGAAGGGCACGTCCTGGTGCGCGTAGGCGCCGAGCGCCGCCTCCCGCACCCGCGCCAGGAGGTCCCGGCCGGTCGGCTCCCCCGCCAGGCCGGTGCGCAGCACCAGCGTGTTGACGAAGAACCCCACGAGCGGCTCGATCTCCGCCCGGTTGCGGTTGGCGATCGGCACGCCGACCGCCACGTCGGGCTGCGCGGCATAGCGGCAGAGCAGCGCCTGCAACCCGCCCAGCAGGACCATGAACAGCGTCACTCCCTGCCGCGAGGCGAGCGCGGCGAGCCCCGCGGCGAGCTCCGCGGGCAGCGCCAGCGACTGCCGCCCGGCCTGGCGGGCCTCCGCCACCGCCGGCGCCGGCTGCCGGTCCACCGGCAGGTCCAGCGCGGCCAGGCCGGCCAGCTGCCGCTCCCAGTAGCCGAGCTGCCGCGCCAGCTCGTCGCCTGTCAGCCACTCCCGCTGCCAGAGCGCGAAGTCCGCATACTGGAGAGACAGCGGCGGCAGGACCGGAGCGTCCCAGGTCCGGGAGGATGCCGCGCCGGCCGCCGAGCCCGTGGCCGCCGGGTAGAGGACCGCCAGCTCGCGCAGCAGCACGCTCATCGACCAGCCGTCCGCCACGACGTGATGGATGGCCAGCACCAACCGGCTCTCCGCCGCGTCCAGCTCGAGCAGCAGCGGCCGCAGCAGCGGCCCCGCCGCGAGATCGAAGGGACGCTCGCACCAGAGGCTCGCGATCGCGGCCGCCGCCGCGTCCCGGCGCGGCGCGGGAAGCGGCGCCAGGCTCACCCGCGGCAACGCCGCCGGCCGTGCCGGGTCGGGAGGCGCCGGCAGGACGCGCTGCACCGGCTGGCCCCCTGCCGCGATGGGCAGCTCCTCGAAGACAGTGCGCAGCGCCTCGTGGCGGGACACGATACCGGCCAGGGCAGCGGCCAGCGCCGGCCGGTCCAGCCGCCCGCGCAGCCGTGCGCTGACGCCGATGTGATAGGCGGTGCTCTCCGGCTCCAGCCGCGACAGGAACCACAGGCGCTCCTGGGCGAACGACAGCGGCGCTGTGCCTTGCGGGCGCGGCCGGGCGGCCAGCGGCGGCGGCGCCGCCACCGTGCCCGCCTCCGACCTCGCGGCGCGCAGGCGCTCGGCCAGCGCTGCCACCGTCGGCGCCTCGAAGACGGTGCGCAGCGGCAGCTCGACCCCGAACGTGTCGCGCATCCGCGAGGTCAGCCGCGAGGCGAGCAGCGAGTGGCCGCCGAGGTCGAAGAAGCCGTCGTCGATGCCGATGCGCTCGACGCGCTCGGCCGGCGGCCCGTCCCACGGCAGCAGGTCGGCGAACAGCCCCGCGAGCAGCTCCTCGTCGGGGTCGCGCGGGCGCCGCCGCGGCCGCTTCTCGCCCGGGTCGATGCGGAAGCTGCGGATCTTGACGTGGCGGCCGAGGCGCTCGAGGCGGCCGTCGGCCAGCCAGCGCACCCGGTCTCCCGTCCGGAACAGGCGCCGGCCGGGCTCGCCGCCGAACGGATCGGGGACGAACTTCTCCGCGGTCCGGTCCGGCCGCCCGAGGTAGCCGCGCGCCAGGCCGTCGTCGCCGATCGCCAGCTCGCCGGCGGCCCCGATCGCCGCCAGCTCGCCGCCCGCGTCCACCACGCGCACGAGGGCGTTGGCGATCGGCCGCCCGATCGGCACCACGGCCCCGACCTCCGCGGCGGAGCGCGGCGGCTCGCCCAGCGCCGCGAGGTCCAGCGCGACCGCGTCCGGCAACCGCGCCGCGACCTCGCTGAACGGCTGGTGAATAGAGTGCTCGCGGGGATACCGCGAACGGGCGTCGTTCCACTCCCGGAGCAGGGCCGCGCGCTCCGGTTCGGCGAGCCACGGCAGCTCGCCGAGCCGCCGCCGCGGCTCGCGTGCCAGCGCCTCCAGCAAGATGCCGAGGTGGCCCAGCAGGCGCTCCATGGTGGCGCCGTCGAACAGCTCGCGGCGGTACTCGAGATCGCCCTGCCAGCCCGGCTCCGGCGCCAGGGTGAGCGTCAGGTCGAACTTCGCCGTGCGGCGCGGCACCTCTTCCGGCTCCAGCTCCAGGTCCGGCAGCGTGACGGCGGGCCAGGGCGTGTTCTGCACCACCAGCATCGCCCGGAACAGCGGCGTGCCGGCCAGGTCTCGCTCGGGCGCCAGCCGCTCGACCAGCAGCTCGAAGGGCAGGTCCTGGTGCGCGAAAGCGCCCAGCGCCACCTCCCGCACCCGGTCCAGCAGCTCGGCGGCCGTCGGGTCCCCCGACAGGTCGGTGCGCAT